>AMFJ01007627.1_pt1 | contig 18850 bp, 19 predicted proteins | sample 427208 | NCBI WGS metagenome assembly AMFJ01 (sample SAMN02954298, study PRJNA114691) | groundwater metagenome | biome: aquatic; feature: subsurface aquifer; material: sediment; isolation source: subsurface aquifer sediment | place: USA: Rifle, CO | collected 2008-08
AATATGTGACCTAGTCACCAACTTTAACCGCAGTCCATGGCGAGCCTGTAAAGATTCTATATCTTGATTTTTATGTTTTTTAACCAGACAGGCTCTTAATTAATCGCTGTTAACAGCAATGTTTAATCTTTTTTGATGCCCAGTTTCAGCCTCGAATAAATCGCCGACGGCACAACTTATTGATTCACACAACCTGTCCATGTTTTCATATGATGGTTGTGTTCTGCCGTTTGCCCATGAATACACAGTTTGTTGAGGCAACCCTAATTCTTTTGCTAATCTGTAAAGGCTCCAGCCTTTTTTCTTTCTAGCTACTTCTTTAATCCGAATCTTCAGTGTTTTCACCCACTCTCGTATTATTACAGTAAACTAAACACAGTCCTACTAGATCTACTTAAATCCAGTTATAGTAGTAATGTAAACTAGTAGACAATTACGTATATCATTATACACATATTGCAATTTTTTATATATGTTTATGGTAATTTTTCATCCTTTTGGATTAAGGGAAAGCCGTAGATTGTTTTTTAAAAAATACACCTCATATATTTTTAGCTGGTTTGAATATAATTAAGCTGGTCATATTTGTTATTATTGCTTTTCATCCAAAAAGATGAAAAAAAATTTTTTTCTCAATTATTTGTACTACTTTACTGATTTTTTATATTTTGAATTTTAATAATTGATTTTGCTTGAAAAATACGTATTATTTGAAATAGAGCCTTTTAATTTATCAGAAAAAATCCTTATAAAGCAATAAATGTAATACAGGATATAGATATTGTCTTGAATGCTATAAATAGGTAAAATAAATAAAAAATTGCTGGTGATACCAAGTAGGGGCACATTCGTACAACTCGTAAACTCATCTGTGAATGCAGCCAATCACCTGACATAAGTCAATGAATTAGATCTTTAATGTACTATTAATTTGCTAAGTGAGAGGATAATTTGATGAAAAAAGCTGTAATCGCATTAATTTGTGTATTTATGATAGCTGGACCTGCTTTTGCAAAAGGAGCCTCAAAGGACTTAAAAGTAGGAATATCACAATATAAAAATGGTAATTACGTTGGAGCAATGCAAACCTTACAGGAAGTAGTTGCTGCTGATGCTGGCAATGCACTGGCTCACTATTACCTTGCGATATCCTGTGTAAAAGTTGGAAAAATCAAAGAAGCTAAGCAGGAATATCAAAAAGTAATGGTTCTTAACCCAAATTCTGAATTAGCTTATAATGCAACGATTGGATTAAAGTATTTAAGCTCTGTTACTGAAGCTGGGGATGCAGTTCAAAGTTTGCCTGATGGCAATTCTGAGATGCTGCCTTCTCCACCGGAACTAACTCCACCTGGAGAATCTTTAAGTCCGACTGCAGGCCCAAAATCTTATAGTCAACCGGCTCCTGATAAAAAAGAACAGGGATTTATGTCCAAACAGGCTCAAGAGAAACTATTGGAGCATAATTTAAATTCAATAATCAATAATGTCAATCAAAATGGTTCTGTTCCTGTAGAAAAACTGCAAAAAATTGATAATATAATGAAGCAGAAATCAGAAGCTCCGTCTAATGAAGAGATAGCAGCAGCAGTAAAAACTCTATCTCAGGCTGGTGTAAATGTAAATCTCAATTCAAATCAGGCTGCAAACCCATACCAAAATATAAATCCTGAAATGATGCAGATGAATATGATGATGGGGTTAACCGGTGGGAATCAAAACAACAATATGAACTCTAACCCAATAAATATGCTTTCTCTTATGATGATGCAAAATCCTGAAAGTCTAAAAAATATGGACCCAAAACTTATGGAAACTATGGTGACCAGTATGATGATGCCAAATATGTTTTCTTTAAATAATAACAATAACGATTATTAGTCTATCCAGGTATAGAATAACTTTTAAGATATATAGGGTTATAAGTTAATATAGAATTATTATGCATTTAAAAGAAATAAAATTATGAAACAAATTTTATCCAATATCAAACAAGAGTTTAAGATTATAATTGCATCTGTTGGTGTTTTATTATTTATAATCTGTTTTTTTGTTTTTCAAAACGAAAAACCGACTTCTCTCAATGGAATGCTTAGACAGGGAGAGGAATATGTTAAAGAAGGGAAGTCTTCACTGGCATTAGAACATTATACACGCACAGCCAAGGCTTTCCCATGGAGCTATGAGTCTCATCTTAGATTAGGGAATGTCCTGTTACGCGTTAAAGAACCTCAAAAAGCAAAAATTGAATTCTATAGAGCAATAAAATTAGGTAATACCAAAAAATTTGATGCATATTTTTCATTAGCCAATATATATGTTGCAGAAAATAATTTTAAATTTGCTCAGGAAATTATAAATCCAATAAAAGATATTCCAAATAAAAAAGCTTTAGAGCAAATAGGAGATTTTTATTATAGCTGGGGAGACAAGTTACGTGGTAAAGATGACTTTGAAGCTGTTAGAAAGTTCAGAGATGCCAATGATTTTTATAAAAAAGCAGACAGCAGAAAAATAAGAAGAGCAAAAAAATCTATTGAAAAGTTATATGCCCAGATATCAGACAAGCTTGTTACGGATAACAAGATACCTGATGCCATAAAGATACTTGGTTTATCTGTAGAGTTTAGTGATAATATTCTTGCACATTATAAACTGGCAAAGATATATGAAACCAGAAACGAAGAGCTGGCGTTAAATGAATATGAAAAGGTCTACAAAAAGATAACAGTGTCCCGTCACTATGACAGCAGCGGATATGTTCAGTTATTAACTAGAAGAGCTGATATGTATAAGGAAAGAGGAGATGAAACCCAGGCTCGTTATTATTATCATCTTGCAAATAAAATAGATTCAACCACAAGAATTCCTTATATTACTGATAAACATATTATTCTTACACTGTTAGCTGCAAGATATAACGAAAATATAGATAGAGATACGGTGCTGCCGGGTATAAGCTTTAGATTAATGAATGTTAGCAAAGAAACAATTGATTATTTGAGAGTTAAAGTTGTTTTTTATGATAATGGTAAACTCTGGAGTGAAGAAACTATTAGAATAGCAGAGCAGGGAGCACCAATGTTGCCCGATGCTGTAACAGAAATAATGAATACATATTCCAGAAATCCAATGTCACATGTATTCGCAGATCATGATATAAAAGTTCAGGTATTTATTTCGCAAAGCGAACCGGATAATTGGAAATTATACAGAAATTTCTATTTTGATGGAAACGTGGGTGAAAAAATAATACTCGAAGATTAAAAGTGATAAGTATATAGTAAAATACTTGAGAACTTTAGTAGCCTGCTTCTTGTAACCAGCTATTAATCGAGTATGAAAAATTGCTGAAAGGTCATCCTGAAGCATGAAGCTCTGAATTAAGATATTAATCGTGGATATTCAGGATCTTTCCAATATAGCATACTGGTAAGATGCTGAACACACTAGATTATAGCTTATTGCATTACTTAATGCTTCAGCATGACAAAATCGAACATTATTTTATAAATAACTTTTGAGCCTGCTTCTAAGTATTTTTTCATACGTCCTTAATTCCTGTTATTTTATTATTTTCTGGCAATATGGCTCAATGGTGCAGATATTGCATTTGGGATTAACTGGTTTACAGGTATTTTGTCCGTGAGTTACCATCAGGTCGTTGATTTTGTTCCAATATTTTTTAGGTAATTTTTCCCTTAAAGCCATTTCTGTCTCATCAGGATTTTTAGTTTTTACAAATCCAAGCCTGTTGCTGATTCTATGTACATGTGTATCTACACAGATTGCAGGTTTGCCATAGCCTTTTGAAACTACTAAATTAGCAGTTTTTCGGCCTACTCCTTTAAGTTTTAAAAGCTCATCAATTTCATCCGGGACAATGCCATTATATTTATCCAGTAGATCTCTGCAAATCCCAAGGATTACGCCTGTTTTATTTCTATAAAACCCTACAGGGTAAATGGCTTTTTGAATTTCTTCCTCGTTTAACTTTAAGAAATCATCAGGAGTCGATCCAAGATTAAAAAGCCTTAATGTTGCCCCATAAGTGGTTTCGTCTTTTGTCCTTAAGCTTAATAGGCATGCTATAAGAGTTTTGAAGGGATCTTTGTTCTTGTCCATATAGGAGACGAATGGACTTTTTTTGTCTTTTTCTTTTTCCAGCAAGTCGAATATTTTATCTGTATTTAATGGCATATTAATTATCTCTATTACTTTTTATACTTATATTATACTCTAAAGATCCGTTAAAGCTGGTATTATACTGTTCAAAAAAAATATAAAGTTTTTTAAATTTTATAATACAATTTCTATTGCAAATATTAACATTTGTTAAAATAACTTTTGCTACAAGTGTAGAATGTACCATTCTGAAGAAGGTTAGATAGCAATAATATTCAGGAATACCTTTAGCAATTGTCGCTTAAACACCTTTTATTAGGGTTTAAAACGGTTTTAATATTTGATATAATATTTATATAGAAAGGATAGATAAAGCTCGACTTTACTAAAAGCTTTATAGGTGACAGTGATGAGCTGCCTTATTTATCACTCTAAAAACTATTTTGCGGCTTTTCTGGCTACCGTACTATTATACTCACTTACTTATTCAGTTGTAGCACAAGATAAAGCTAAAGGGATAGATATACCCACTTATAAAGTTAAATTAGCTCTCTCAAATCTTCCCACCGATAAGATAAAATCAATTTCTACAATTAAATATAATTTTTCAGAAACAAGCTTAAAGATTTCTCCTCATGAAAATCATAGCTTGTTTCTCTCTTATGTAAGTAATGAAAACCTGCCTTCTTACGCTAAAAGCACAGAAATTTCTGATACATCCGGCCAATCGTTGGCATACATTTCTCCTGTAACCAGAGCGCCGGTTATAGATAAAAACGCCTGGGATGAGCAGGTTAGGGCTAAATATAAAAATGGTTTGATTTTAACAGTATCACCCGGCATTAAGCATATTTCCATTCGAAGATACACTAAAGCCGGTCCGATGTTCATAAACGTAGTTGAAGTAAACCCTGCATTAAACCCGAACATCAGGATAAAACCGGCATTAGCAGGAGCTACCTTACCACATACCAAGAGAATTCAAAATATAGTTATGGAAAATGATGCAGTTGCAGGAGTCAATGCATCATTTTTTAAACCTTCTTCCGGCGTCCCGTTAGGAACACTGGTAATCAATGAAGAATTAATTACAGGCCCGATTTATGAGCGAGTAACAATGGGAATTAAGGATAATAAGTTTAGGATGGCAAGGTTTTCCCTTCAAGGAAAAATAATTACAGCTGCCGGCGAAGAAATAAAGCTGGATAATGTTAACCAACCAAGAATGTTGGCTTCATATAATATCATATATTCTGACAAATGGGGAAAACTAGCTCCTGTTACACCTCAATACGGCATGCAGATAGCTGTTCAAGATGGAAATGTTGTCAATATCTCCAAAGACAGGCTAGAAATTCCTGCCAACGGTTATGTAATAGTCGGCCCTGAAAAAGAATTAGGTAAATTGAAAATAAATGATCCTGTAAAAATTACTTTCTCAAGTGACCCTGACTGGTCAAATATCGATCATGCCATAAGCGGTGGGCCATATCTGGTAAAAGATGGTCAGGTTTATGTGGACACAAAAGAACAAAAGTTTGGATCAATTACCGGCCGCAATCCAAGAACAGCGGTTGGGTATACACAGGATAATAAATTGATTATGGTAACTGTAGACGGCAGACAAAAAGGCTCTGTAGGCGCTACATTATATGAATTAGCAAGAATTATGAGAGAGTTCGGTTGTTATAATGCAATGAACCTGGATGGAGGAAGCTCAACCCAGATGGTAGTAAAAGGTAAGATTGTTAACCGGCCTCTAAGTACAGGCGGAAATTACGTAAGTAACGGCTTAATAGTAAAACTCGAAAACTAACACATCAACGATGCTCGCAGATTCTCCAGGATGTAAACGCTACATCCTTTTTTATTATCTTTATACCCTCCTTGCAACAAAATATTGTCTAATAACAAGAGAAGTATTAATATGTTATTAGCTTTAGTTCTCTAATTTGGGGTTGATTAAAGATTCAGGATTAAGATATGGAAAAGAGAAAATTCATAAGTGTAATGTTCACCTGCTGCAATGTATATAACCGGATATACGTTAATAAAGACGGCACGGCATATACAGGCTGGTGTCCTAAATGTTTAAAAAAGGTCAATGTAAAAATAGGCTCCGGCGGCACCAGTAACAGATTTTTCGAAGCAAAATAAAAAGTCTACTTATTGTAAGTAGACTTTTTATTAAATAAGATCTTTATTGAAAGGGTGCTATATTTTCTCCGTCGCTGGTGATGCTAACGCATCAAGGCTCCTACAAAAACATAGCACCCCTAAATGATAATTCATTTGAGTGTATTTAAATTACCTAAAAATTAACTGCTGGAACGTCTTTTTTAGTTTCTTCTACCTGAAAATATTCTCTTGCTTTAATTCCTATCATGCTTGCGACTATGCTGGTAGGAATCATTCTGGTTTTAGCGTTTAATGTTTTTACTGCTTCATTATAATCTCTTCTTGCAACGGCAAGACGATTTTCAGTTCCGGCCAGTTCATCTTGAAGAGCTAAGAATGATCTGTCAGCTTTAAGTTGAGGATAATTTTCAACTACAGCGAGCAATCTTGATAAAGCGCCTGAAAATTCAGTATTTGCTTTATTTATGTCTTTAAGATTACCTTTTTGCACAGCTCCTGATAGCTTTGATCTTGACTCTGCAACTGAAGTAAAGATTTCTTTTTCGTGGCTGGCATAACCTTTAACTGTTTTGACAAGGTTTGGAATAAGATCACTTCTTCTTTGGAGCTGGTTTTCAACCTGAGCCCAGTTTGAATTAACTGATTCATCCAAAACCTGCAGGTTATTATACATGCCGAGGTAACTTCCAAAGGCAAAGAACCCAAGTATAATGACAAACAGTAGTGCAACTAAACCTTTATTTTTCATATTTCCTCCTGAGATAAATTTACTTTATCTACATATTTTAACACTTCTTTTAGTGAATTTATTAATCTTTGAATAACATCAGCAGCTTCAACTTTTGAGAAACTTTTATTGTTTTCCCTTAGGTTAAGAATGTCTATAAACACATCTTTATCAAAATTGACTTTAGTTGACAGTAATTCCACGACTTCTTTATGGCACTGGGGAACTGTTTCTCCCAGCATTCTCAGAATGGCTCTAAAGATGGCAATAATACTTGTTGAGCTTTTTTTGAGCAGAATATCGATACTCTTTCTGTCATTATTACTTCTAAGATAGCCCTGTCTTAATTTGATTAAGATATTTCTTATTTCAGATTCGCATTGTAGCCTGATATAGCCTTTTTTTATAACAAGCTCGTCCATAAAATCCTCTCCGAATAAGGGCTTATGTCTTTCTTTAATATCAGAATATTCAATTGGATAAACATCACAGGAATTAAGCATTTCCTGTTTATCCATAAATATAGGGAGGGGATTTTTTGTTTTTGCCCATTTATTCATAGCAGGAATACTTGCCTGCAAGTCAGATGCCGTCATTTGCTCGATTACAACAATTAGATTGAGATCAGAAAGCTGTTGTTTAAACTCTCCAAAGGCAGCTGATCCATAGAGTATTATTGAAACAAGCCTGTCTGCAAAAACATTTTCAAGATCGATTATTAAATTGCTTATCTTTTTATCCATAACTACCATCTCCCTGAAGCTCCACCGCCACCAAAGCCGCCGCCACCGCCAAAACCACCAAAGCCTCCACTGTTACTTCCGCCTCCACGACCTGAGCTTAACAGTAAAAGCAGGGTAAGTCGAGGATATTTTATAGCAAAAAATAAAAAAATCGCTATGAAAATGAAATTAGCTAAAGGACTGGTTGGTTTAGAATTTTGTTGAGGCGCTTGAACATTATAATTTCCTGAAATCTCAACCCCATACCCTTTTGCTACTGCATTAATTACTGCTGCTGTTCCAAGTACAAGCCCTTTTTCATAATTTCCCGTTTGGAAATACGGGATCATAAATTCATCTCTAATTCTTCCGGCATGCCCGTCAGTCAAATATCCTTCCAGTCCATAGCCGACTTCTATTCTCATTTTACGATCATTAGGGGCTACTAAAATGATAAGTCCATTGTTCTCGCCTTTTTGACCGACTTTCCATTCTCTGCCTATAGTTAAAGCCACGTCTTCTATAGGGTAATTTTCAAGTGAACTTAAGGTAACAACTACAACTTCAGTTCCTGTTTTGGATTTTAATTCCTGAATTAGAGAGTTTAGCCTTGCTTCATGAATGTCAGAAACAATGCCTGCAAAGTCATTTACATATCCAACCGGTTTTGGAACGGTTATTTCTGCTTTGCTAACCTGTACGAATATAAGGGAAAGTAAAAGCACGATACATAATGACAAACTAAATTTATTCAGAAACTTCATTAACTCTCCAGTTATTTAATACGATCCGCCTAAAAAATCTCTTAACTTAATTAAGGTTATATCCTTATATTATAACTCAAACAGATTGAGATAATAAAATCAGGAATAAAGAGTATGATGCCTCCTGAAATAAATCATATAATAGAGAGTGATATTAATTTTGGAGTTATAAGCATATGAAAATAGTAGGGATTATTCCTGCAAGAGGTGGGTCAAAAGGTGTTCCCAGAAAAAATATTAAACTTTTAGCGGGAAAGCCTCTGGTAGCTTATTCTATTGAAGCGGCATTAAAATCCAAATATATTGATAAGGTTGTAGTTTCTACCGAAGATGATGAAATAGCTCAAGTATCAGGCGAATTTGGTGCGGAAATTGTAAAAAGACCTGTAGAACTTGCGCAGGATATTACTAAAACAGCTCCTGTTATTGTTCATGCAGTAAATCACCTTGAGAGTAAAGGCTATTGTCCGGACATCATTGTTCTATTGCAGCCAACCTGTCCTCTAAGGGATGAAAAGGTAATTGATGCTGCTCTTGAACAGTTGATAAATTCAACAAAAGATTCTATATTTACAGGTTTTGTATTGTCACAGGCCATGCCCATGTGGAAAAAGAATTCTGATAATTCGATAACTGCGCTATATGATTATCATTTGCGCCCCAGAAGGCAGGAAGAACATTTAAGAGGAACTATATATTGTGAAAATGGTGCTTTTTATGCCATAACGAGAGAGGCTTTTGAGGAAACAGGAGATTTCCTGGGAGATAACGTAGATATTTTTGTTATGGATCCAAAAGTTACACCGCAAATTGATATAGATAATCCGGAAGACTTTGAAGCGGCTGAAAAAATAATTTTAGCAAGGCAATAAACTAAATAAAAAATTAATTTTAACACATGAGGCAATTTTTATTGCCTCATTGTTTTTATATATTTAGGTGAGTATTTGTAGAGGTTATATAAAACGCAGTGCAACGCAGTTTGCGCTAATATGAGGATGAGGAGGAATAATATGTACGGGATTTCAGGTTTTAGCAATCCATTTATGCCGACTTATAATGATCCATTTTTTAGTGGAACAATGCTAGGCATGCCCAATCAGAGCTACGGGCATGGCGGTAATCAATATAATATTGGACATAATTCAGGTTTAATAATTGGTGAAAATTCAGGGCCATTAAGTAATAATAGCAATATATTCGCATTCGGCAGTCCTATGGGCATGCCGCAAATGGGTGGATGTGGCGATCCTTATGGAATATTTGGAGGCAGGTGTGACCCATATGGAAGTATATATGGTGACCCTTATGGTATATTTGGCGGTTCTTTCGGTGGTCGCATGGGATATCCTTCAATGGGTGGTTCTAATCAGTCCAATATCGGCTTAAATAATGGTGTTGCAGTTGGAACTAATAACGGCTATATAGATAATAGGCAGATGTCTGGAATACCAAAAGAAATATTATGGGGACATCTTTTACTGGATGTATATCGTGAATACAATAGAAATCAGGCAGGTTAATCAGTTTAAAAAATAACTCCCGGTACTCACCGGGAGTTATTTTTTGCATTTATTTATTAGAAGTTCTGATAAAGTTTGCAATTGAGCGATCATAAGTTCTTTCAGCTTCTTTTGTAAAGAAACAACCGGGAATTTCCCCATTGTTTCTGTGATAAGTTATACAAGCACAACAGTGGCCTCTTTTTGAACAGGAATAGGTGCATGTGCAGTTCTCTGCGTTTTTATTGATATTGCATTCCATAATTACTCCTTCTTTGTATATAGATAGTTAATCAAATTCGCATCTTTATCTATTACAGGCTCAATTAAACCGTCTTTTGATGTAAATACTGTCATAAACCCGGGCCCATGTCCTGCAATTACACAATTGCTATGTACAATAACTCCTATAGAAACAGCGCCTTCTTTATAGATTCTGCCATAAGTGTTATCTGCATCTATAACTGCAACGAAATCACCTAACTTTAAATCATCCAGATTGTATTCTTTTCTGACATTTTCATCAAATAACTGAATATCATAATCACCGCGATTAACATTATCCTTGCCTATGCCTGACCCCATAACTTTTGCAGGGACTAAATGAGTCACAGGAATTTGGAGTTCTTTGGGTTTCCCCTTTTTTTCTTTAATTTTGAGTTTTTTAAGAAGATCAGGTGATATGTTGAAGATCTTTATTTCAGGGTGGTTGATGAATTCCATTCCTACTCCGCAAGCTTTTATCTGAATTTTGTCTCCGATAGCAAGTTCTTCTAAAATTTCAGGATCAAAATCAATTAATACGTGCTCGCAGCCGCCATGTTTTCCTACAACATAGCCTGTTTTGCCTTTTGCATCTCCACTTACTATTTTTGCCGTGTTTCCGATGCAGGATAAAATATTTAATGCTCCGTTAAAGCTATCGTTGGTGTTTTTAATGGTAACACCGGGTTCCACATGATCTGCCTGCCAGCCGCATGCATTATCCCCAATCCTGACATTGTAAGTTATTCCACCGGTTCCCGGAAATACTTTTAATTCTCCGTCTGCTGTAATTCTATAGGGGCTTCCCATTCCAGGAGAATGAACTTCCCCGATTACTGATACCTGTACTAATTTATTTTCATTAATTTTAACCATTAATAATTTCCTCCAGCATCTTAATTATATCAAATCATCTTAATTTAAAGAGGACTTTTAACTTTACAAAAAATCTTTGAGAAAATTCTTATTTTTTTAAGATTTTGCTGGGATAATTTGTACAAAAATTTTCAATATGTGGATAGAATGTTGGTAAGGTTAAATCAATGAGAAAATCTTTATTTTCAGGATTTATATCAGTTTTTTATCAATATCAGTCTTATAAATCTCCCGATAGATAAGGGGTATAACAATCTTAGTTTAAGAAAACGAATAAACTCTATAGAATATTACTTTTAGCAAGTATTTTGGGAAGAGAGAGTTATGGGTAAAGAAGCAGATAAAAGAAAGTTAATTAAACTAGCTCCTAAAGGGCCTGCAACCCTAAAAAATGAAGATCTGCAAAAATATGGAAGAATTATTAAGGAGTTCTCTCATGAACTCTCAAATATAGATGTATCCTTAGTTAAGAATTCTCAAAAGTTCTTAATGCTTTTGATTCAGAAATTAGGCGTAAATAAAACAAAAAAAGTCATTAAAAACCTTACATCTGATATTTATGAATATTTACTTTCTCTTCATGATGCTGATGAAGCGCGCAACTTCGCTGTAGCGTTAAATGAAGTCAAGGAATCACCTTATAGCATAATAATAGAATTATTTAATGCTATAGCAATATTGAAAATAAATGATAAAGAAGGTATCAAGGTATTATCAAGAGTAGTTTCCTTACTTGACGGACAGGATAGTTTAGCAAAAGCTGCCGCAATTCGGGATGATTATGTAAAAGACATTTTGTATAATCGTCCTCATTATAGTTTTCAAGCTAAAATTAACAGTATTTTAAATGCTTCTAAAAGCGCTGAAGGAACACATGTTATCAAGTATGGAAACTTATTTTTTAACGCCGAAAAAGATGGAAATATAACCTCAGAGGCAAATCAAGGAATTGGGGAATCAAGAGCTTTAGGTTTATTTGCCGATGATATGAGATTCATTAATCAATATGAGTTTGAAATATTGACTAAATCCTGCCAGAAACTTCCATCTGTACTTACACATTCAGAAAATCATAATTTCTGGGCACAAGATGAGTTTGCTTATGGCAGTAATATAACCCTCAAAAGAAAACGTGTAGTAAACGGCGCTTTTTTTGAGAAATTTGAAATTGCTAATTCAGGGACTGAACAGGTAAAGATAAATCTCGTAATATCAAGCGTAATTAAAGATATATTTGAGGTAAGAGGAAAAATCCATAGTGTTAACCCTCAAGTACAAATTCAAAGTGATGCCCAAGGCTGCATTATCGTTAATACTCCTTTAGAAGCAAATGCCTATGGAGTTAAAATTCGTTTATTAGATGGTAATAATATACTTTTTCCTGAGTCAGTTGATGAAAATGCAACTAAATTGGTATATCAATTTGATTTAAATCCTGATCAGGCCAGAAATATATCATTAATGATTTTACCGTTATTAAATTCTCAACCGTATGTTGATGGAGAACTAACCTTGAATCCACCAACATCTTATGGAGAAGCCATGGCTTTAATTGAGAATGCAAAGAAAACTGAATTCGCTGCTATTAAGGTTGATGGAGATATCCCGAATATCCAAAAAACAATAGATAAAAGTCTTAAAGACTTAAATATGCTTGTTAATTATATTAATATTGATGATAAATCCTACAGCTATATCTGTGCAGGTTTGCCCAGATATGCGACTTTATTTGGCAGAGATAGTTTAATTACTGCGCTTCAGGTGTTTTATTTAAATCAGGATATAGCAAAAGATACCCTTGAACTGCTTGCAAAGTTTCAGGGTAAATCTTTTGAGGATCGATATGTACATGAGTTATCAGATCTTCAGGTAGCCAGCTGGCCTTTAGCCGTTAAAAATGCTGCTATCAAGGGTATGAAAAATTATTATATTCAAAGAGAAGAATCGTCGGGGAAAATTTTGCACGAATTAAGAGTTGGAGAATTGGCAAATATCGGAGTTATTCCTCATTCTCCATACTTTGGAACAGTTGATGCGACTCCACTTTGGATAATTCTTTTTGGTGAATATTATAAATGGACTCAGGATAAAGAGTTTTTAAACAAACTGCTCCCAAATGCAGAGGCAGCATTGGAATGGATAAATGCAAATATTTCCGGAGGATATTTGCGTTTTATCGCTTCCATGCATTCTCCTGTCAAAATACAGAATCAGGGCTGGAAGGACGCAGGAGACAGTATAAGACATGTTTTAAACGCAAAAGGTAATTTATCTGATCCAGATTACCCAATAGCCCTTGCTGAGGTTCAGGGATATGTATACAGAGCATTTGTTATGATGAGCGAAATCTATGAAGAATTGGGTGAAAAAACTAAGGCCGAAAATCTTATTAATCAGGCAAATGATCTAAAAATGAGATTTAATAAAGATTTCTGGATGGAAGAAGAGAAGTTTTTCACCATGGCACTTGATAGGAATAATAAGACTATTCCTAATATTACTTCCAACATCGGTCATTGTATGGCTATGGGGATTGTGAATGGTGAAAAAATCCAGATTCTGGAAGATAAATTAATTTCTGATGAAATGTATACAGGTTGGGGAATAAGAACATTAGGCAGCAAATGCCATGCCTATGACCCGATCAGCTATCATAACGGTTCAGTCTGGGTGCATGACAGTGCATTTGTAGCAGCAGGATTGTCAGGACAATGCATGGCAAAAATTGCCAGAGGACTTTTTGAAGCTGCCAATACATTTGATGATAACAGATTGCCTGAATTGTTTGGAGGTTTTCAGAGAAAAGAGGGGGATATTCATATAGAAAATTATCCCGAAGCTTGCTCGCCACAAGCCTGGGCCAGTGGAAGCCTGCCATGGCTTTTAGCAAGATTGATAGGATTGCAGGCTAAAAATCAGGAGCTGATTTTAAATGATTCTTGTGTTCCTGATTGGCTAAGAAGTATTTCTATAAAAGGAATTAAAGTAGGCGATAAGATAATAGACATAGAAAAAACATATGATTAGATATAATAACCTGTGTTAATGAATTATCGCTATATTATTCAAAAATAACGAAATTTATTAAGGAGGGATAGATTTTCGTAGGAGCCTATATGCGAAGCATATCAAGCGACGAAGAGAATCTATCCCCCCTTTAATTTATAACAATCTATTAGTTTATTCAGGATGTCTTTCGACTTTAAATCTCTGAATGGCAATGGATTCATTGAGAGGAATCCCTGCTTTATTTTTACAAATACCAACCTGATCTTCCACGGTATCTATTCCTTCTAAATCAGGCAATAGCAATGCCTGTCTACCGCTTTTTGCTGCAACGATAATGCCGTAAATCTTAGGATCAAGTTCATCAAAAGATCGCACAGGTTCAGGCGGGTATAAAATATCAACTGAATATATCAAACTATTCAACTCCTGTCTTTGAATTTCCTCAAAACGAGGATCTTCAGTTGCAGCTGTAATTGCATTGTGGATAATTTCCTCAATTACAGTTGATTTTGTTGGAAAAATTGTCCCGATGCATCCTCTTAAATCACCATCATTAGTTTTAATCGATACAAAAGTCCCTGCTTTTTCGACATCAATGCCAATTAAGGCAGATGGAGCCAAAGGGGCTTGTCTTTCTTTAATATATTTTTCTACAGTAAGCCTTGCCAACTCTGCTGGTTTCATAATTTTCTCCATATTTATTACTGTTCTAGTACACTTTTATCTATTTTGGGGAGGAATGTTTCCGAAGGAACCTCCGCAGGGTGCGTTAGCACCTGAGGACAGTGACGAAGGAAATATTCGTCCCTTCAAATTAATTGGCTAACATTCCAATTCCTACAACGTAGCCACCAAATACCCGACTCCAAACGGTGCTTCGTAAGATAATACTTCATTGTGCAGTGGTTTTTTATCAACAACACCAATTGCAACCATTATAGAATTAAAGCCGCACTCTCCTGCTTTTTCTCTCAATTCGTGATGAATGTCCATAATACCGGCATAATCTCCTTTAGAAATATTATTGGCCACTATTTCATCAAAGAAATGAGCCTCAAAATCATAGCCCCCGGGTGCTGTTGGAGTGAGTTTATGGCTTAAATCAGCACTTGCAATGAAAGCTATTTTTCTATTCAGTGTATGAGCGGTTCTTCTGATAATTTGCCCAAAATATGCGTGTTCCTCAGGGGTAAAGGCTGAATAATTAATAACTACTATTTTGCCTTTATATCCTGCTTTATCAAGATAATAAAGAGGAACAGCACTCCCATGATCTAAAGATGTTTCCGGCGGGATTTTGTTCAATCCTTTGAAAAACTCTTTGGACTGCATATCCAGAGTTTCAACAAATTCCACATCATTTTCAAAGTTAATTACAGCAGTTGGAGCGCCAAAATTAGCGAAGCTTCCGACAAGATTTTTATCTATATAAGCGTTGAAAAAATGAGGATTGAAATAAGAATGAGGAGTTACTATCACAACTGTTTCAGGGTTAGTTCCCACAATTTTTTTTGAAAGATTTTGAAGATTAACTATGGTCTGCTCTACTTTCCCGGTTTCAGACTTTCCGACTTCAGGAATGATAATAGGCGGATGAGGATATATAGCCGTTATTAGTATATTATCCATATATTACTCCTTTACGATTTTTTCTGAGGCAAGATTTCCGGCAGTTTCACCTAATGCCCAGCAGTTAGGCTGGATTCTTAATGAGGCTTCTGCTCTAAAAGTAGCTGATATAGGCCTCCCTGCAACAAGCAGGTTAGTATACTGTTTTGTGATTAAAGACTCAACGGGAATTTCATAGTATTCCCCTTCAGGAAGAAACTTTAGCTCACTTTTCCCTTTTTCTCGGGAGTGAATATCTACGGGATAATTGGATTTTGCTGCCGGGTCGCTGAACTTTTTGGCGTTAAAAATATCTTCTTCCGTTAATTTATAAACACCTTCGATTCTTCTTGAATCTCTAATTCCAAGCTGAGGCGCAATCTGGCTTATATAAGCATCTTGAAAACCAACTAAATATTTTTTGCAAAATTCAGCAATTCTTCTTATTTGTTTTCTGCCCATTTTTTGAGCATAACTTAAATCCCACATATTAAGAGGATTAAGACTTTTTTCTGCATAAATTCTTGGACAATTAAACGCTATAGCATCTTTTTGTCCGGGGATGGAAAATATCTGAAAATATGCGGCATCTTCAGATTTTAATACTCCGTCTTTAACTGCTTGATCAAAATATGGCCTTAATTTCCAGTCTTTATCCTCCCAGGTATGCGCAGTAGTTAATAATATCTGCTCACCTTTAACAACGGGAGAAACTCCGGAATCAGGATCAATTTTCTGCAACCAATCGCCAAGAGCTTCAAGATCAACATTGGCCATGGTAAATCTTAAACTTATAGCTTGATGTTTATGATTTCCTTCTTCTAAAAACATAAAATGATATGTTTTATCAGACTCCCCCAACTCGAAAGGCACTCCGGCCAATGCTGCAACATCAGCATCGCCTGTAGCATCTATAAAATATTTTGCTTCAAGCTCGCTAAATCCTGATTTATTAAAACAGGTAACTGATATTAATAGATCATCCTGAGTTTTGACGTTGGTTACTACAGTATCAAATAATACATCAACCCCTGCTTCTTCACAGATGTCATCTAAAACACATTTCATCATCTCAGGATCAAACCAGCCAGGATTGCCATCTGTATGAGTTGCGGCATGCCCTGTTTTTCTGAGTTTTTCTAAAACTTCAAGATAAATTCCGTCAGTCAGATTTTGATTATTGCCGATCATATTTTTCATCATGGGAGTAACAAGGCCCGCGGTAGATGTGCCGCCTAAAAATCCCATTTTTTCTATTAAGAGAGTTTTACATTTTTGCCTTGCTGCTGAAACTGCTGCTGCAACTCCAGAAGCCCCGCCTCCAACTATTATCAAATCCCACAAAATATTTCCCCTCACACTTGAAATTTCTTTTCCAATATACTAGAACTTGTATATTAAAACAACTTTTGTAAAAAACTTATATCTATTAGGGCTAAAATTGGAGGATAAAATGGACATTGGCATATTAATACAGACTTTTTTATTAGTATTTGTAGCTGAAATGGGAGATAAAACCCAGCTTGCAACGATAAACCTTGCAGCAAAAGGTTCAGCTTTATCGGTTTTTATAGGTGCATCTTTGGCTCTGGTTATTGTTACGTTAATAGGAGCTTTGGCAGGTAAGTTTATCAGTCAATATATTCCGACTTTTTACATGAATAAAATAGCTGCTATTGCTTTTATTACTATTGGCACTTTGATGCTGTTCAATAAAATATAACAGTGATTAACCTCATTAGCTAATATCAAATTAATCAATTATTTCATAAGATTTTACTCTGGATATTTACTTAACTTAGTTTTTGACTTGCTTTATAAGTAAAAAAGTAGATTTATTGAAGGAGTGATGGGGCTTATGAAAACTAAAAGTATCAGGGTATTTGTTTTTGGTCTTATTTTACTTTTTAACATTTTTAGTGTTCAGTCCATACCTTTAATTGCGGCCTCCATACCGGCTAATGGAATTTATATAAGTTCTGATAGGATTGCTAATATTGCTGAAATGTTGGAACCATCAGTGGTTAGTATTGAAACAGAAAATGAAGAGCTTGTACAGTTTGATTTTAAAGGTCTGCCTTTTGATGAGGAGTTTTTTGAAAAGTTTTTTGGTGTAAAGCCGGATATGGCTCCGAAAAAGAAAAAAGTAACAGGCAATGCTTCAGGAACGGTTATTTCATCAGACGGTTTTATTTTAACTAATTATCACGTTATTGAGGATGTTAGAAGTATTAAAGTTACTACAAAAGAAGGTAAAGAGTTTCTGGCAAAAGTTGTAGGCAAAGACAAATTTAGTGATCTTGCTGTTATAAAAATTGACGCAAAAGGCCTACAGCCTGCAAAATTAGGAAATAGCACTGCAATAAGGCCGGGCGATTGGGCAGTAGCTATTGGCAGTCCTCTTGGTTTTAGCAATACAGTAACACTGGGAATCATTAGTGCTGTCAGTAGAGAAGTGCCTATTTCAAACGTTGATTTTATACAGACAGATGCTGCTATTAATCCCGGGAACTCAGGAGGGCCTCTTGTAAATATTAACGGGGAAGTAGTAGGTATTAATACTGCCATTGCAGGAAGAGCGCAGGGTATAGGTTTTGCAATTCCGGTCAATATTGCCAGAGAAATATCAAGCCAGCTTATAGCAGGAAAAACTATTCCACGTCCATGGGTTGGTCTTGCGATGTCTCCTTTAAATCCTGAGCTGGCAAAGAGCCTTGGAGTTGCTCCAAATACAAAAGGTATAGTAGTCAGCGAAATTCTTCCAAACAGTCCTGCTGATAAAGGTGGGCTTGAGCAAGGAGATATAATTCAAAGAATTGATGGAAAGCTCGTTACAGAGCCAAAAGAACTCCAAACAACAGTAAGATCAAAACCAATCGGCTCAACTATTAGTTTTCAGGTCTTAAGAGAAGGAAAAATGATAGGTAAATCAGTAACTATAGCCCAATGGCCTGAAGAGGATATGGATTTTGGTCAGGAAGAATAAGTATACTGATGTTTTTATCTCTTTTGGATGATTTTGGAGGATATGTTTTCGTAGGAACCTCCGCAAGGTGCTTTAGCACCGAGGACAGTGACGAAGAAAGCATATCCTCCAAGCCAACAGCTTAATAT
>AMFJ01007862.1_pt1 | contig 18846 bp, 17 predicted proteins | sample 427208 | NCBI WGS metagenome assembly AMFJ01 (sample SAMN02954298, study PRJNA114691) | groundwater metagenome | biome: aquatic; feature: subsurface aquifer; material: sediment; isolation source: subsurface aquifer sediment | place: USA: Rifle, CO | collected 2008-08
TGTGGCCAGACGGACGGGAAATAATGCTTTATACTGATAAAGTTAGAACCTTGATAATTTTATAACTCCTGTATCTAAATGGCCATTTTTTGAAAATCCTTTATTTGCAACATTCTTAGTAAATATGTATCAAAAAACGGGTACTGAAATCCAATACCTACAAGCTTTTGCAAAAAATTTAATCAAAATCAAAAACACCAATACCCTCATCAATAGTCCAAAGAACCCCATCAAAAAGGGTGCAAAACAGGTGCAAAAGAGTTGCAAAATTCAAGAAAAATCATAGGGAAAAATCAGCTCTTAAGAATGCTAATGATATTCATGGATTGACTTTTTATATTATAATAAACAAGAAAGAGACAGATTGAGTTGGAATTATGATTAAACAGATAATTTTTGATAAAGTTACAGAGGCAATTAATCAGGCTATAAAAGCTGGAAATTTGGGACAATTAAATGCAGATGCAGCCTGTGATATAGCTGTTGAAAAAACAAGAACCCCTGAATTTGGTGATTATGCAGTAAATGTTTCACCAATGGCAAAGCATGCAAAGATAGCTCCGCCTAAAATAGCAGAGGCAATAGTATCGCATATAGATTTGCAAGATACAGAAATAAACGTAATAAACGGCTTTATCAATTTTAAACTGGGTAATAGCTGGCTAAATAACACTATCCAAAAAATAATTACAGAAAACAAAGACTATGGCAAAAATAATCTTGGCAATTCAGAGAAAGTTTTATTAGAATACGTATCAGCAAACCCTACAGGCCCTCTTCATATAGGTCATGGAAGATGGGCGGCTGTTGGAAGCTCATTATCCAATTTACTTGGTTTTTGCGGATATAAAGTTGATCAGGAATTCTATATTAACGATGCAGGAAATCAAGTCAACAACCTTGGAAGATCACTCTGGCTACGAGTATTACAGGAGCTTGGTTATAACGCAAAGTTCCCTGAAACAGAAGAAGAAGGCTCTAAAAACTATTATCCCGGAGAATATTTAATAGATCTGGCTCAGGCTTATCTAAAAGAAAACAGGGAAAAAGCAGAAGAATTATATAAAAATAACCCTGATCCATATAAACCAACTGACAATATATTAAAAGAAATGTCAGGTTATGCAAAAGCTATACTATTACAGGAACAAAAAGAGCTTCTGAGTAAGTTTAAAGTTCATTTTGACACATGGTATAGTGAAACCTCCCTTCATGAAAGTGGAGAAGTTGAAAAAACTATTGAGACATTAAAATCACGAGATGAACTCTATAACAAAGAAGATGCACTCTGGTTTAAATCCTCACAATATGGTGATGATCAAGACAGGGTTATTATAAAATCAGATGGTTCGTATACATACTTAACAGCAGATATTGCTTATCACTATGACAAACTTAAAAGAGGCTATGATAAATTAATAAACATATGGGGAGCAGACCATCACGGTTATGTTGCCAGAATAAAAGCTGCTATTGAAGCTCTTGGAGATGACAGTAATAAACTGGAAGTTCTTCTTGGGCAACTTGTTAATCTGATAATTAGTGGTGAACAGGTCAGGATGGGCAAAAGAAGAAAGATGCTTACTCTTGAAGAACTTATTGATGAAGTCGGAGTTGATGCAACACGCTACTGGATGGTAATGAGAAGCATTGATACCACTCTTGACTTTGACGTAGATCTGGCAAAATCCTGCTCAGACGAAAACCCTGTTTACTATGTCCAGTATGCCCATGCCAGATCATGCAGCATCATGAGAACAGCGACATCTGAAAGGATGGATCAGGATACAAGAACTACTTTGCCACCATATATAACGCAGGAAGATTTAAATGATCTGGTTAATGCAGAGAAATTTAATCCTTCAGTATTAGGTGCTTTATGGAATACAGATAATCAAAAAGAACTCGAATCCACTAAAGCTCTTATATTAAAGCTTGAATCATTCCAGGATCTTGTTCTCAGCGCTGCAAAATCTAGAGCCCCATATCAAATATCCAGATATATACAAGAACTTGCAAGCGATTTTCATTATTTTTATACATTTACCCGTGTATTAAACGTTGAAGAACCTGCAATGAGAGCAAGATTATGCCTCATTCATGCAACAAAACAGGTATTACATAATGCATTAAACCTATTAGGAGTTAACTCTCCAGAATCTATGTAATCAATACTATACAGACAAAATGGAATATTTACCCCCAAAAAGTAGAGGATAGCAAGTATGAATCAAACACCAATTTGCCCGTTAATGAGCACCGGCAGTGAAGTGCCACAAGTTTGCTCAGAAGAAAATTGTGCCTGGTACATGAAATCCTACAAAACATGCGCTGTATACATACTGGCACACAATGCAGCTATAGATATCAAGAATAAGCAAGGCAGCTAATAGTAAAAAGGATTCCAATTGGAATCCTTTTTACTTAAATATTAGAAATGTTTCTCTTATATTTGCGCTACCCTTAGTCAAACAAGGAGCTTACAGATTCGTCATCGTGAATTCTAGTAATAGCATCTCCTAATAATGAAGCTATGCTTAATTGTTTTATCTTTTCTGGAGTACCCGGCTTGAGAGGGATTGTATTGGTTACAATAACCTCTTTTATTACCGAATTTTCAAGTCTTTCTATTGCCGGACCGCTAAATACAGGGTGAGCCGCACATACAAATACTTCTTTTGCACCTTCTTTAATAAGAAGCTTAGCTGCTTCTGTTATTGTTCCTGCTGTGTCAATAATATCATCAACTAATATTGCTGATTTGCCTCTAACATCACCTATAACATTCTCTACTTCAGCTACATTATGAGCCTGACGTCTTTTATCGATAATAGCTATAGGACAATTAAGCTTTTTAGCAAAGAATCTTGTTCTTTCTACACCACCAGCATCAGGACTAACTGCCACAAGTTCAGCTTCAAACTTTCTATCTTTAATATATTTAATTAAAACCGGTGTTGAATATATGTGATCTACCAGTATACTAAAGAATCCCTGAATCTGACCTGTATGTAAATCAAGCGCTAATACTCTGTTAGCTCCAGCAGTAGTTAAAAGATCAGCAACCAATTTTGCTGAGATTGCTTCTCTACCGGCGCTTTTTCTGTCCTGCCTTGCATAAGCATAATATGGAATTACAGCTGTAATTTTCTTTGCACTTGCACGCTTGAATGCGTCAATCATAATAAGCAGTTCCATTAGGTTTTTATTTACCGGATCACAAACTGGCTGAACAATGAAAACATCATCACCTCTAATACTTTCCTGAATCTGGACATAAATTTCTCCGTCACTGAAGTTTTTTATAACCATAGGACCAACTGTAGTTCCCAAATGCTCCGCAATTTCATGAGCCAGTTCAGGATTTGACCTTCCTGTAAAAATCTTAATGTCATGAGTTGGCTTAATTGTTCTTTCCTGCTCAGGCAAATGCATCTCAATTACCAATTTTTTATCCTCCATTTATTATTTCTCTGTTGTTATCTTGTTTTTTAAGACTTCTTTAAGTTTTTTATCAACCCATCCTTCTATAATTCTTTGTTGTCCCCTTGCAATAGCAAGTGATGAGGATGGTATATCTTTTGTTATAACTGAACCTGCTGCTACATTCGCATCTTTAGCAATTTTTATCGGAGCTACAAGTACAGAATTTGAACCGATTTTTACTCCATCTTCTATACAAGTTTTACTCTTTTTCTTTGTTAGCGGATCATAATTAGCTGTTATAGTTCCTGCACCGATATTTACATTCTTTCCTAAAGTAGAATCACCTATATAACTTAAATGTGCTACATTAGTAGATGCACCGATTACAGAGTTTTTAACTTCAACAAAATTTCCAACCCTGACATCATTATTTATTTCTACATTATCCCTGATATGAGCAAAAGGCCCTATTGAGCCATTTTCTGATATAACAGCATTTGACACTCTTGACTGGAATATTTTGACATTCTCCTTAGCAATAACATTTCCGCCAATATAGAGATTTGGCCCTAAAAGACAATTACTGCCAATATTATTTTGCCCTTCAATATAGCAACCCGGATATATTATTGTATCTTGACCAATACTAGTTTCCGGAGAAACCCATGTATTTTCAGGATCGATTATCGTTACGCCGTTTTTCATAAAATTATTAAGGGTTTTACTGTTTAATAACTTTCCTGCACAGGCTAAATCTGCTTTTGAATTAACACCAAGAATCTCTGTATTATCCGGCACAGTATATGCCTCAACTTTAAATCCTTTTTGATAGGACCAGTCAACTATATCTGTTAAATAATACTCGCCTTGCTCATTATTTGTAGTCAGATCAAAAAATGCCGGTGATACTTTTTCCCATTCCATACAATACACACCCGCATTTATTTCTTTTATTCTTTTTTCATCTACATTTGCATCTTTTTCTTCTACGATTTTTTTTACATTTCCACTGGAATCTCGCACTATTCGTCCGTAATTCTTTGGTTCTTCCAGCATTGCAGACAAGACAGTCAGTGCAGCTTTAGAACCCTTGTGAAAATTTATAAAATTATTTAAAGTTTCTGAGGTTAACAGTGGAGTATCACCGCATAAAACCAGAACTTCTCCTCGAAATGACTTTAATCTGTCATAAACCTTAAATACTGCATCTCCGGTGCCCAATTGAGGCTCCTGCAAAACAGATGAAACCGGGCATTTATTATCAGCATAGACATTTTTAATATAATCTGAAACCTTATCAGCCTGGTGGCCAACTACTACAAAGATTTCAGTAATATTTGAAATATTTAAAACCTGATTTATAACTCTTTCAAGCAGAGTCTTGCTAAGAATTTCGTGCAGAACTTTAGGGTCAGATGATTTCATTCTGGTTCCCTTCCCTGCTGCAAGAACTATTGCTTTAATTGAATTAATATTTTCCATCTTATATCCAAAAAAGTGAGTGATAACGTCAACTAACTCAGGTATTACTGGAATGATTGAGGACTTGTGAATGTGATTTAATCCACTGAGAATATGTAACTTGCAAATATAACTGTGTCACCTATGTATACTTTATCAAACAAAAACAATAAAAAAAGTTGTTTTTAAAATAAATAAAGTTAAATTTTATTTACAAAAACTCTTTATCTTTTACATGTGATTTGGCAATATCTTTTCTATACCTCATATCTTTGAATTGAACAAGATCGATAGATTCATATACTCTATTATACGCCCTATGAAGTGTTGAAGCTGTTGCTGTAACAGTTAATACGCGCCCTCCATCAGTAACAACTTCACCATATTTATTCATTGTTGTTCCGGAATGGAATACGATCAGCCCATCATCATCAATATCTTCTAATCCTTCTATTGGATAGCCCTTTTTGTACGATCCTGGATACCCACCAGAAGCAAGAACTACTGTAATGGCATGATCACCGCTTATTTTAAAGCTTTCATAATCATCACTCAATGCCCCGGTTGCCGCGGAATATAGAATCTCAAATAAATCATCCTCCAATAAAGGAAGTATTACCTGTGTTTCCGGATCTCCAAATCTTGCATTAAATTCAATTACATAAGGATCATTTTTTTCATTAACCATTAATCCTGCGTATAACGTACCTGCAAATGGTGTTCTTTCACTGTTTAACCCATCGAGCATTGGGAATATTACCCTTTCAGCTATCTTTTGTTCTAATTCTGCATCAACAAAATCAGCTGGGGCATAAGCACCCATTCCTCCTGTATTTGGCCCGGTATTTCCATCATATGCTTTTTTAAAATCCTGCGCCGGTGACAAAGGAACAGCACTATAGCCATCAGTTATAACCTGGAATGATACCTCTCTTCCGGTTAAAAATTCCTCAATTACAACCACCTTATGGAGATTTTCAAAAGAGCCTTCTATAACTTTCCTTGCCTGCTCAAAAGTTTCACATATAAATACACCTTTGCCTGCTGCTAAACCATCATATTTAACAACTAACGGATATTTGGATTTTCTGGCATGGTCTATAGCCTGAGCTTCCTTATCAAAAACTGCAAAAGCAGCAGTTGGTATCTTATATTTATGCATCATTTTTTTGGCATGGCTTTTACTGCTTTCTATTTTAGCAGCGGCCTGAGTGGGGCCATAAATTACTAAACCATTTTTCTTAAAAATATCTACAATACCTAATGATAAAGGCAATTCAGGTCCAACTACAGTAAAATCAATGTGATTTTCCTGTGCAAATTGACATAAACCATTAATATCATCTATTCTTATGTCTACACATTGAGCAAGCTGTCTTATGCCAGCATTGCCCGGTGCACAGAATATCTCATTTACTTTTTTGCTCTGTTTTAATTTCCATACCAGAGCATGTTCTCTGCCTCCGGAGCCAACTACCAGAACTTTCATATCTCTTCTCCCTCCAGTAGTTTAAATTATTGTCTGATTAAATTCTACTATAAAATCACATTTAATACAGGATTAAAATATATGTAAGCATTTTTTATTACTTGAATAATTGCTGGTTACAAGAAGCAGGCTACAAACATAATAAAAGAAAATTCATCATTTCCTTTTATTATGTTTTCCGCTGTCCTTAAATACTTTTTTTAGACGATAAAAAACCTGTTTTTAAAGATGTATAGTAGTTTAGGGGCAGTATTAATTTGAATAAGCAGGAAAAATAAAAATGGGAGAGAGCTTTTTAGAAAAGAATCTGGCACAAATCTCAAGATATGATAAAGATTTAGCTGATAAAATTGCAAAACACGACCAATTAGAAGGGGAAATCGAATTTTTAGAATCAAAATGCGGTGATATCATATTATCTTACAACGGCATTTTGCTTCATGACGATATAGATCCTCAGGAAGAAGCTCTGGAAGTTTTTCAAAAAATTTCCTCTAACAAAAAATCAACCATTCATGTACTATTTGGTCTGGGGCTTGGGTACCTGTTTAAAAGATTCTGCATGAGCTGTAAGGGACGAATAATAGTTTATGAACCGAATTTGGATATATTAAAAATAACACTGGAAGCTGTAGACTTGTCTGAGGACTTAAGTAAAGAAAATATCATAATTGTAAATTCCACAGAATGTATTCAAAAAGCATTTAATAAATTTTATTTCGGTGAAGCCAGCGTAAATCTTAGCTTTTTAAAGTCATATGCAAAATTATATCCGGGTCAGGTTCAGGAACTGGCTCAAGAACTCGGATTTGTGAAAAGTTTATACTTTAATAATTATAATAACCTTTTCAATAAGTGTTATTTCTGGACAATTTGGGGCATAAGACATATTCCTAAAACTGTAAATAATTATGACCTGGAATCATTAAGAGGCAAATTCAAAGGGAAACCTGCAGTCATAATATCAGCAGGACCCTCATTAACTAAAAATATTGGCCTTTTAAAGGAATATAAAGATAAAGTTGTTACTTTCTGCGTGGGAACAGCTTTAAAAACCGCTGTAAATCATCAAATTCAGCCAGATTTTCTAACAGTGGTAGAAGCTGAGGATTGTTCCTTTCAGGCTAAAGAGATTAATGTTTCAGATATGAACTTGATTTTACATCCCATGACGCACGATTTTTTTCAGGATTTGCCAACAAAAAGACGGTTTAACTACTACCCTAACAATGATTTTACCGCTAAATGGCTTGCCAATCATTTTGATATTCCTATACAAGATTATAAAAATAAAGGTACTGTATCAATGTGCGCTTTATTTTCAGCTATGATAATGGGCTGTAATCCAATAATCGTTATTGGGCAGGATCTGGCTTATACAGATGGCAAATGTTACTCAAACGGAAGCCCTCTTCATAACCTGGAATGTAGCAAAAATGAAAAAACAGGAAAATATGAAATTCAGACTCCTGATGATACTGAATTACTAAAGATTTTAGACCCTGAAGGGAAGAGTAAGCCAGAAGACATAATAAAGTCAGCAAAATCCAGATTTGATGAAATAACGGAAAACCTATATCAGGTTAAAGGTCAAAATGAAGAAATGCTATGGACTGACCCTGGGTATGCAATGTTTATCAGGTACTTTGAAAATACCGCCTCAGAATTCAAAAAACAGATACAATTTATCAATTCAACTGAAGGTGGAGCTTATATTGAAGGGTTTGAACATATACCACTTAAAACAGTTCTGGAAAAATACACTAAAAATCACTTAAATATTGAAACTATAATTCAAGAATCTGTAAAAACAGGTTCACCGGATAAAAAAAGCAAAATAATCTTAAAAGAAGTAGATAAAACAATTAAACTTTTAAAAGAAAGTTTCTCTTATTTTGAAGAAGGGAAAAAGGCCACTGAAAAACTCCTAAACCATTTTGATTTAAATGAAATACACACTGAATCATTTAAAAATACTTTTAGCGAAATTTTAACAAACTTTCTAATAATAGAAAATAGAATCCTTAACCAAAACACACTTATATTTGGATTAGCCTATCCACAGTATTCTCAGTTGCAAAACTATCTAATTACCAGTGATGATAATATTGATGAAGAATCTATGCAAACATTTATCGATTTGGCTACAAATTTCTTTATTAATCTGTATAGCAGAATACAAAATTCTGACTTGCCAGACTTTCAGGCAATAAGGGACAGGTTATATGAAAGCTGTAATTCAACGAGTCAAAAAAGCATCTGTTGAAATAGACAACGAATTATATTCACAAATTGGCAACGGCATTCTGGTTTTACTGGGTGTCGAAAAAAATGACACCGAAGAGCAGGCAAAATTTTTGGCAAACAAAATTGTGGATTTAAGAATTTTTGAAGATGATGCAGGAAAAATGAATCTCTCATTAATGGATATTCAAGGAGAAATCCTTGTAGTTTCACAATTCACACTTGCCGGAGATTGCATAAAAGGCAAAAGACCAAGTTTTGATAATGCCGCAAAACCGGATATTGCAATACCTCTTTACGAAAAATTTTTAGAATATTTAACAGAAAGAGGATTAACGCCAAAAACAGGTAAATTTGGCGCAATGATGGATGTAAGCCTCATTAATGACGGCCCGGTAACATTTATTTTATCTAAATAATTTTTAGTACTCTGTTAATTATAATGGTTTTTGCAGGAGGGTTATGTTTTCGAAGGAGCCTTGAAACGCTTTGCGTTTCACCAGCGACGGAGAAAATTTAACCCTCCTGAACTATTGGGACAATCTACTAGTGGATTATTTAGATAGTGCCGCAATAATAGATTGACTTGTGGTAATTATTTGCTCTCTTAAGGTTAAAGGATCAGGGATATCAAAATCCATTAACTCTACAATATCAGGATCTAATACAGGATATGATAACTGTTCCTGAGTAACCCTGTCTGCAACGTACACCATGCCAGCCAGTGCCGGGGTTTCTGATTCATGTGGTTTATGGTGATACATTACACTGCTTCCGATTATTACAGGCAATTTCCATCTTGTTACTAATTCCTGTCCGATCTCAGTATGTGTAAAACCAAACATCATTTTTTCAGCTGTAAGTCTGTCTGCCCCAAGCCCGACTAACCTGTTGACTTCCTTGACACCATCTTTATTGTACATTTCAAGCACTGTTTTACCGATATCATGCAATAAACCCATAGTAAAAGCTTCATCTGACTGATCATTACCCAGACTTTTTGCAATAATCTGGCAGCCTACAGCGCATCTGATTGAATGTTCCCAAACACTTTTACCACAATATGACATCATCATCGGCTTTACTGCTACACTCAAAATCAAACTTTTTATTTTATTTAAACCCAATAAAGCCATTGCTTTATTTATTGTAGTAATTTGAGAGGGAAAGCCATAATATGCAGAGTTAACCAGTTTCAATATCTCTGTTGTCATTGATATATCTTTTGAAATAATTTCTGATAACTGGTTTACATTAGATTTTGGATTTTCAATTATATTCAAAGCTTCTGATACCACCAATGGCATTGATGGTATAGCAGGCATTTTATCTAATATTTCTTTAATATCTTTAGTTGACATAAACTCCACATTCCGCTCTATTACTTCTTATTATATACCATATTCAAAACAGAGTTCCTAATAGTATTCTTACACACATTTCATAATAATTAGCTCTATTATCCATAAAAATTAGTGCAAATGGGAATTTTATATTTCTCTTAACATTTTTAACATACACAAATTGAATTATCAGAATATACAAAATTTTGCAATAAAAATAATTTAAACGAAGGATATATTAAGGAGATACTTTAGATATAATAAAAATGTAGCCGCTTCATTAATCTTCTTCAATAACTCTCATTAAAAGGTCTTTTATAAGACCTTTTTTTATACTTTTAAATACTTACGAATTGAAATAATACTTCCGCCTGCACCAACAAGGATTCCCATCAGCAAAACAGACAAAGTCACAATATTTAAGCCTGCACTCGACATAGAAACCTGAAAGAAACCAAAGAATTTATCTAAATAGCTCTGGAGTAAATTTAATGGGATAAGGGCAATACTAGCGCCTAAAAATCCATAGAATGATCCTTGCAGTATATAAGGTGCTCTAATATACCAGTTACTAACACCCATCATCCTCATAATCTCTATTTCCTGTTTTCTTGCCTGAATTACGAGGTGAATGGTATTGCTGATAATAAAGAGTGTTAACCCTCCTAGAATTACCAAAACCAGGAATGTTGCAATATTAGTTACATCACTAACTTTTTGAAGTTTTTCTGCTAGTTGCTGAGCATACTGTACTCCATCAACTCCTCTAAGCTGCTTAATCTGCTTAACTACATGATCAACTTTATTCTGATTGGCAACTTTAACATGTAATGTATCAGGTAAAGGGTTTTTAATGTCAGGGACATCCATCTGGGCTTTTAAATCTACCCAGGCCTGATCCTTTGTAATAACTTTGATATTTTTAACATTACCAATTTTGAATATTTCCTGAGAAACAGCCTGTGGATCAGTATTAGGCTTTAAGTACACAGAAACTTCTAGTGCTGATCCAAGTACATCAACAAAGCTTGCTATACCAAGGCTTGTTTTAAACATACAGCCAAAAATACTTAAAATAGCTGCCATAGTACCTACTATAACAAGATTCATTAAGCCGGTTCTACTTATACCCTTGAATGTTTCAACTATTATTCTAAGTATTATTCTTAATTCTGTAGCTATACTAAGTAATAAAATGAAAATCATTATTTGAGCTGCTCCCTGATTTTTGGAAAATTGCCAGATACTACATAAAGTTATCTGTATGTTCCGGAATATACGTCTCTTATAACTCGTCCGTCTTCAAGAGTGACTACTCTCTTTTTGAAATAGTTAACTATAACCTGATCATGGGTTGAAATTAGTACTGTAGTTCCTCGTTGATTTATATGTTCAAGTATTTGAACAATTTCAAGAGAAGTTTGAGGATCAAGATTTCCTGTAGGCTCATCTGCAATTAATAATGGCGGGCCATTAACTATTGCTCTGGCAATGCCTATCCTCTGCTGTTCACCGCCTGAAAGTTCATGCGGCTTTGCATCAATTTTATGCAGCAAGCCTACAACCTTCAACGCTCCTTTTACTCTCATATCTATTTCTTTTGAGCTCATTCCCAGTGCCCTGATAACATATGAAACATTATCATATGCACTTTGATTAGGTAAAAGCTTAAAATCCTGAAAGACTATTCCCATTCTTCTTCTTAGGTGAGGAGCATGGGAGTATTTAATTTTTGATACATCAACACCGCCAATATAAACAGCACCTCTAGTCGGCAATTCCTCGCGATATACAAGTCTCATTATGGTAGATTTACCTGCACCACTTGAGCCTACTAAAAATACAAATTCACCAACTTTAATATGCAGGTTTATATTGTCTATAGCACATTGATTTCCGTATAATTTAGTTGCATTTACCAGTCTAATCATTATAATATACTACTTTTTTTCTCTATTAAGCCTATTATCTCATGAATAAATTTATCTGCTGTTAAACCATATTCTGCCATTAATTCAGAATCTTTTCCACTCTGGCCAAACTGATCTCTTGTACCGATTCTCTTAACAAGAATAGGGTACTCTTCACATATTGCTTCGCAAACTGCACTACCAAGTCCGCCAATTATGGAATGGTTTTCAATTGTTACAATTGCACCTGTTTTCTTTGCACTCTCAATGATTGTGTCTTTATCCAGAGGCTTAACAACAGGAACATTAATAACTTCAGCGAGTATACCTTTATCAGAAAGCATCTGAGAGCATTTTAAAGCTTCACAAAGGGTTTCTCCATTAGCTAATAATGTAACATCAACACCTTCAGTTACAATTTGAGCATTAGGGAAGTTAAATACATATTTATCTTCATCAAAAATTTGAGTCATATTTGTCCTTGCCACCCTTATATAAACAGGACCCTGATACTTGGAGGCAAATTTAATAGCTTCTCTTGTTTCAGTACCATCTGAAGGAACAATAACTACCATATTGGGGATGGTTCTCATTAGACTTATATCTTCAAGAGCCTGATGGCTTGCTCCGTCTTCTCCTACGGTTATACCGCCATGAGTAGCAACGATTTTCACGTTAAATTTAGGATATGCTATGGCATTTCTAACCTGATCCCAGGCTCTTCCTGATGCAAATACAGCAAAAGTACTGACAAAAGGAATCTTTCCACAAGTACTTATACCTGCTGCTGTTCCCATAGCATCCTGCTCTGCAATTCCCATATTAAAAAACCTCTCGGGAAAAGCTTTGGCAAACTTTTGCGTTTGAGTTGAACAGGATAAATCTGCATCAAATACAACTATATTAGGATTTTTCTGTCCCAATTCTACGAGTGTTTCACCATATATAGCTCTTGGCGAGGCTTTAACTGCTTTATCTGTCAACATAATTTATTTTAATTATCCTCTTATTTCTTCTAAGGCTTTGCGTAATTCTTCATCATTTGGAGCTTTTCCATGCCAGGAAGCATTATTTTCCATAAAACTCACACCTTTGCCTTTAATTGTATCGGCAATTATAACTACAGGGGAGTTTTTTTCCTGACTTAAACTGACAGACCGCTGTAATGCATCATAAATTTCCTGATGATCATGCCCGTTTATCTTAATAACCTGCCAACCAAACGCTTTCCATTTTTCTTCAACAGGCTCAAGGGACATAATACATTCTGTATTACCATCAATCTGCAGGCAATTTCTATCTACTATTGCTGTCAGATTGCTGAGTTTATAGTGAGCTGATGACATAGCTGCTTCCCAAACCTGGCCTTCTTGAGTTTCACCATCACCTAAAAGACAATATACCCTTGATGACTTATTATTGAGTCTTAAACCAAGAGCTATACCATTAGCAAGCGAAAGTCCTTGCCCTAATGAACCTGTAGAAACTTCAACGCCTGGGATCTTTCCATATGATGGATGACCCTGTAGTCTGGAATTTATGGCTCTAAAGGTTTTTAATTCATCTATACTAAAATATCCGCTCTCAGCAAGAACTGCATACAGAGCAGGGGAGGCATGCCCTTTTGACAGCACAAATCTGTCTCTTTCCTGCCAGTTTGGATCCTTATCCCAATCTTTATAATGCGTTAAGTGCTTAAAATACAATACGGTAAGTATATCTACAGCTGAAAGTGAGCCACCGGTATGTCCTGATTTTGCAGTATGTATCATACTGACAATGTACTCTCTAAGCCTTTTTGATATTTGAGATAGTTCAGCTACTTCCTTCTCATTTAATCCAGACACTTTAGTCATTCTAACTCTCTTTTCTTGTCTATTTATTATCCAATATAACTTTTATAAAGAATAAAGGCAATACCGGAAACATTCTTCTGAATCTAGATGGCTGGCATATAAGCCTATAAAACCACTCTAATCCTAATTTCCTGAAAAATACAGGAGCTCTTTTTACTTTTTTGGCCCATACATCAAAACTGCCGCCTACGCCTACCATTAGTGTACTGTTTAGTACTTCTTTATATTTCTTTATCCATAATTCCTGTTTTGGAACTCCAAGAGCCACGAATAAAACCTGCACCCCGGAAGCTTTTAAATCCTCTATAATCTCTATTTCCTGTTCATTATTGAAATATCCATCTCTTACAAAGGCGATATCTATGGAGGGATATTTAGTTTTGAACTCCTGAGCCATGCAGTCTGTCACATCTTTTGTCGCTCCAAGGAATCCGATTTTATAGTTATTTTCAACACATTTTTTTATTAGATTATATGAAAATTCAATTCCCGGAAGTTGTTTAAGATTGTTAATTCCAAGCTTTTTAAGAGCCAATATAATTCCTATTCCATCAGGGATTAATAACTCTGCACTCTTAAGAGCTTTATCCAGTTCCGGATTATCAGCTGACTGCATTATCATCTCAGGATTAAGTGTAATAATATGCGCACTCTGCGCTGATTTTATGTAGTTTTCAGCAATATTTAAAGCACTTTCCATATCTACCAGATCTAATGGATATCCCAATATAAAGGTTCTGGCATTATTCTTTTCTGTTATAGCACTCAATTTTTAACCCCTGAAAAATTATCCTCAAATAATATTTTACTCAATAAATCAACATTTTGTCGAGATTCAAGTTCTTTTTTAGCTGCAAAATCTCTTAATTTATCTTCATAAGTAGTCTTTTGCGTAATTAAATCAAATATTTTCTTATTTAACTCTTCTTTATCTAAATTTTCAATCGAGACATAAGGAATTCCTGCTTCGCTAGATAGAATCTCAACTTTTGGGTCATAAGATAAAGCCAGAGCAGGAACATTAGACTTTATAGCAATAAGATTCGCATGATATCTCATTGCTATAAGACAATCCAGCTGACTTAATAACGAAATACTATCAAATATTGATAAGTCAGACATTAATTGAATATCAGGGCCGGCATTTTTTAATTTTAAAATCTCTCTAAACTTTTCTGTAATAGCCAGATCATGAGAGTCCTGCAAGGAAATTAAGATTAATTGATAATTACTATTGAAATTTAGGTTTATAGCTTCTGCTAAATGCTCAAGCTTTTCATTATTCAATAAATACCAATCTCTAAGCTGAATTCCTACTTTTATTTTCTCATTATTCAGACATGAATTATTGTTTATTTTTTCTACATCCATACACCATACTGGATCAGCTGTTAATATAGAATTTATCCCTAATTTATCTAAAAAGTCCTTACTTTGTTGATCTCTGACGGTAATTAAATCAACCTTTTTAAGAATATTTTTCGTTAAAAACTGCCCGAGCTTGCTTTTAATAGGACCTATTCCCTGAGCATATATATATGTTTTTACTTTGCAGAGTGTTGCCAAAAGTATTAAGGATAAATAATAAAACAGGCTTTTTAAACTTGTTATATCCTGAAGGAGACTGCCTCCTCCACTTATATATAAGTCTGCAGCCAGCATCTGTTTAATAATCTCTTGATAATTAAATGTACCAACAGAGTTAATACCATAAAGCTGTTTTGTTTTAGCAGGATTCTTTGAGATAACGGTTATTTGGCAATTCTCAAAATTGGTTTTAAGGTTATGTAAAAGTGTATGCAGTATTGCATCATCACCAAAATTATCGAAACCATAGTATCCGGATATTAAAATTTTTATATTCTTCATATTTTTTAATGACATCTTAATAAAATAACTAGTGTACTTTATATTTAGCATAAAAAAATAACTGTGATTAGTGGCGAAAAAGAAAATACCATAAAAACCAACATGATGCTGGTATAGTCCAAGCACTGTTTAAATATATAGGCTTGTTATCTTTTAGGGTTAAAGCTATTCAATGATATAAATAAGGCTCAAATTTTCTTCTGCTGCTTCAGATGCAAAGTCATAGAAAGTTTTCGTCAGATTATTTTCTTCCAAAGTTAGAAAATAATCATAAATATTATCAGCAAATGTATCAAATGGTGCCTCTAGCATCCAATTACTTTCTTCAGTATCAATATTGCAATCTATATTGGCTGGAGGCTGGTTTTTTAATTCCTGTGTAATAACAGCCAGCTCAGAAGCCATCTCTTCAGCAGCATCCGGTTCAATTTTTGTCTTTGCATCAAGGCTCTCTAACAAGATAGGAAACCTGCTGCCCCATTTTTTATCCTCTAATAAAGAACTTATCGTATTAAAATAACAGTTAAGATATTCATATGAACCTAATTCGGCACTTTTATAAGGCTCAATATTATCAGGATCACAATCCAGCTCACAAATTACAAGAACTACCCCCATTAAAACCTCCAAATAAAAAGTGATTTTATCACCTAACTTATGTTAACGATTAATGCCTATGTAACACCACTTGAAATTAAAAGCAGATATCTAATAATTAACAGTGGTTTAATAAAAAGACAATATATTATCAAGAAATTCTTTACAAAACTTAGAGCAGAACCAGTAAAAAGCTCATAATACTTCTAAAATCAAGCCAGCATTCATCTATTATATACACAAGAATTGCATAAGCAAGCTTACATTTGCCAAAAAAGCTAATAAATTTATAAAAGAAGATAAAAATAAAAGTAAAACCTTGATTTTCCCAATAATATCGGCTTTAAAACCAGAAACAAATATGCATATTTATTTATCTTTGTAACAATTGTTAACTTTTTTAACCGCAGATAACCACAAACTTAAAGAGACAGGCTATTTAAGCCTGTCTCTTTTTATATTTTTAGGTAAACCTATAAATTATGAACGTCTCTTACGCGCAGCCTCAGCTTTACGTTTTCTTTTTACACTTGGTTTTTCATATCTTTCACGACGTTTTATTTCAGATAAAATGCCGGCTTTTTGAATTTTTTTCTTGAAACGCTTAAGTGCACTTTCAATACTCTCGTTTTCACCTACTTGAATTTCGGACAAGTTACTAACCCCCCTTCGATATGGGATCTTAACTACTTACACTTAGCATCTGTATTGAAACTCTTGGATAAACCATTCCTTACAAATACTATCTTATAAAGATTATCATGGACTATTATTAATTACAATATTGCACATTATGTTGAGTTTTACTTAACTTTAACCTGGTGGCCACAACATTGGCCTGCCACCTAATACATGCAGATGGATATGAAAAACTGTTTGTCCTGCTTTTTCACCTGTGTTAAGAACAACCCTGTATCCATTTTCTATATTAAGCTTCTGCGCAACATTCTTAGCACCTATTAGAAGTCGTCCCAATAGTTCAGGTTCATCTGCACTGTTAAGGGAATTATAATGCTTCTTTGGAATAACAAGCACATGAACAGGTGCCTGCGGATTTAAATCGTGAAATGCAACATAATCTTCCGTCTCGAGTATAAGATTAGAAGGAATTTCTTTATTGGCTATCTTGCAAAAAATGCAGTTTTGATCACTCATTTTTTAGCTCCATTATTTGTTTTCGCCTCTGTCTTTAAAAATCGATAATTTAAAATCCATATTTCTAAAGCTCAATGATAGCATAAATCCAAATACTTTTTTTAGAGGATGCTTCCAAATATATACATGAGTTAATCTTCATATATAACTGCAAAAATAGGTGATACCAAGTAGGGACATATTCGTACAACTCGCAAGCTCGTTTACGATTACAGTCATATCAAACTAACTTAAGTCATCGGCTATAGGCCATGCAGCACTGCTAAAACATACTTAATATACGGGGATTGAGGTTAACGGGTAATATGAGTGAGAAAGTTCAAATTTAAGTTACAAAGTGTTCTCGATGCAAGGATTAAAACTCTTGAGGATCGCCAGTTAGCTTTATCTATAGTACAGCATAGACATCAACAAGCAGTAAAACATCTGGAATATCTCTATGAATCTGAAAATAAAACCAGAAACGAACTAGAAACGGTATTAAAAGCCGGCACCAAAATAGATTTTACTACAATTCAATGTCACCAAAATTACATAGGAAAATTAAAATCCGATATTCAAAACCAGCACAAAATAATCGCAGACATAGAAATCGAACTGGAGGAGAAAAAACAGGAAGTATTACAGGCATTAAAAGCAAAAACAATGCTGGAAAAACTAAAAGAAAAAGCACTAAAGGAATTTAAGGCTGAAGTTGAAAGACTAGATATGTTGCAAATCGATGAAATAGCAACGAACAGACAAAAAAGAGCGAAATAACAGTTCAAAAATCTAAACTTGGGGAATAGATTACCTGTAAGGGGAATAATATGACAGCTTTACAAATGCTGACAGAACCAAAAGATACAAGAATGGCTTCAGAAAAAGGCATATTAAATAATCAGAATTTCTCTGAAACTGTTAAAGATGAATTTTATAAAGTTTTAAACAACGCTAACGATAATTATAATACTTATGAAAAAAGATTAGAAAAGCTTCAGGATAATAATTTACCTGATATAAGGAATGATTTTTATAATCTCAACAGGGATTATAATCAAAATTCTGCAGATATATCCCAATCTCGTAAAGAACCTGAAAACAGAAGTGAACAACATCAAGATAGAAATGTAAATGAATCAAGTAAACAATCTGATGAAAATTCTCGTGCAATAAATAGCGAAGATTTAACAGACAATCAAGAAACAACAAGAACCGAAATAAACAATGGAAAGAGTGAAGCTAAAGAAAATAACCCTTCAAAAAACTCAAATAATGATCAAAATTCCGATGCAGAATTAAAATCAAAAATACAAATGGCAAATACAGTAGCTACTGAAGCAAAAACTGCTCCTGACGCCCAAAAAGAATCAACACAAAACAAAAAAGAGCTAGTTCAGGACAAGAAAGAATATATAAAAGCAGAATTCCAACAAAATGCTAAAGAATCCACCACTGAATTAGATAAAAAAGAAATGGTTCAGGACAAGAAGGAATATATAAAAACAGAATTCCAA
>AMFJ01035457.1_pt1 | contig 18810 bp, 17 predicted proteins | sample 427208 | NCBI WGS metagenome assembly AMFJ01 (sample SAMN02954298, study PRJNA114691) | groundwater metagenome | biome: aquatic; feature: subsurface aquifer; material: sediment; isolation source: subsurface aquifer sediment | place: USA: Rifle, CO | collected 2008-08
CGAAAATTGCTTCACTAGCCGCGAAAATTGCTTCACTAGCCGCGAATGGGACTGTTAATTTTTTTTGTATGATTTGTTTCCGGATATTCTAAAAAAACTATGTAGTTTTTTGTTATTTTACTTTTTTTATTTAATTCACCAATATTAATAAGTTCTTTAATTCCTTTTTTTAAAATAGTAGCTAATTTTGAAGCCGGTTGATTGATTTCATAGTTTAATGCTTGCATGACTGTGTATAAATTCAATTGAGTTGGCTTTTTGTGTGCCTGGATGAAGCGCAAAAGAGCTTTTGAACAATCTCCTTTGAGCTTTTGTCGTTTATTAATATCAATACCGGCAAGCATACCTTCTCCGAATAAATTCCAAAATTGAGGATTAAAATACACATCTAATATGCCAGTATCCTCATTGTAATGCCATGAACTAATAATATTCCCAACAGAATAATATTCATAAGTTTGTTTTTTTGATTCAGAAGGAATTTTCCGTTTAATTAAGAAATTAACTAATTGAAAGTCTTGAAGGGTATCTAAAGTCCTTTTTTTATCCCTTTTATTTGCTCCTGATTTTTGATTAATTCCCTTTGCTAGATGGCTTAATTTGTATGTAACTTTAAAACCTGAATGTTTATCAGTTTTACACTCTATTGCATTCTCTTTTTCAGTTAATAATTTCAAAAGAGTGTCTTCTTGAAAAATAGCAAGTTTAACACCTTTGATTTTTAATTCTCCCCATGAATGTTGTACTGTAATTTCTTGCATAAGATTTTTTTGAGCAACATTTTTATCAGAATATGGAAAAAAAATAGAAGTACGCATTAATTCTATAGGAAAGAATGCAAAATATTGTTGTTCTGGCTTAGACTCAGCTTTTATTAATACTTGTTTTAATTCCAGAATCTCAGATTGTTCTTTTAGTCGTTTTTCTGCGGTTTGAGTAAGTCTCTCTAAGGCTTCTTTTAGTGTTCGATCTTTTACTTCCGGGACAAGTATTTTAACGGGTGTTTCTTCGTTCACAATATATTGACCTCTTATGTTAAAGGTTTTTCATGTTATTAAAAAGGATATATCTTTAGATATATCCAGTGCTTTCTTTATATAATCTTCTGTTTCCTGTCTTTTCCCTTGTTCAGCATATACTAAAGCTATTTTCACAAAAACCAAATCACTTCTTTCTTTATCAATTTCAAGCACTTTCTCGTAATCAGCCAGAGCATTTTCATATTCTCCATTGTTATTATATACATTTGCCCGAAACATGTAAGATTGTGCTGATGGATTTTTTTCTATATCCTCATTTATCCTTTGCATAAAAGCATTTTCTTTTTTTATTTCAATCTTTCCAATTGGTTGATTTGTTTCAGTAGTTGTTGTAACCGAATCTCCACCATAAGCAAAAAACGGAACTATTAATAAAATAATTAATATCTTAATAATTTTCATCTATTTTTTCCTCCTGTGTTTCCAAAAGTATTTGTTGAAACTCCTTAGCAGTTGGCAACTTTCCGTGTAAATTGTCAGGTAACTTTTTACTCAAGGTGTATTCTGCTACGCCTATTGGTTTTGATACTGTTCTTAAAGCATATTCTACTTCCAATTTATCTTTATGCGGTACTAACAAAATACCAATACTTGGCTTGTCATCTGGTTGTTTTAATTGTTCATCAACAAGCTGCAAATAAAAATCAAGTTTGCTTACAAATTCCGGTTCAAATTCCATAACTTTTAATTCTACTGCAACCATACATTTGAGAATTCTATGGTAAAAAAGAAGGTCAATGTAATAGTCTTTCTCGCACAAAGCAATACGATATTGATTACCAATAAAACAGAAACCATACCCCAATTCCATCAGAATACGTTTTACTTTTTCAACCATCGTATTCTCCAACTGCCTTTCACTAATTGGTTTGTTAATGTCTAAAAAATCAAGGGTATATACACTTTTAATGCTTTCTTGAGTTTGCTCCAGTAAATGTTCAGGCAATGCTGTTGAAAAATTATGTTGAGAAGGATTCAGAAGATAATTACTGTAAGTATCTGATTCTATTTGATGCAACAAAACTGAACGGCTATATTTGTTTTTAATGGTGGTTTGCAAATAAAAAATACGGGCTTTGATATCTTTTACTTTCTGAATTATCAAAATATTATGTTTCCACGGAACTTCTGAAACAAGCTGCTTCACTTTTCCAATTTCTGAACCAGCTTGGTTCAGAAATGAATATTCACTCACTAACTGCCTCATAAACCAAAGGTTACGCGGCGACCAACTCACACCTTCTCCTATATGATGATTCAAATCCGTGCTTAATTGTTCTACAATAGATTTCCCCCATCCATTCTCTTTTTGTTTTTTTATAATCAATTCACCTATATTCCAGTACAGCTGATTAGAAATTGTTTGGACTTTTTGTACTGCAAGAACACGGTGTTTTTGCACCATATTTACTATTTCAGCAAGAAACTTTAGATATGCGTCTTTAGATATGTTTTTGTCAATTTTCTTCATAAACATTTTTTACCACTTAATGGAAATATTTGCGGCTACGTAAGGATTGGAAGTATCAACTGTTATCGAATACCCCATTGGTAAATCTGCTGTAATTTCGTCCATATACCGGTATCCGGCTGTGGCACCAAAAGAAAACGCTCTGTCAGAAAAGAATTGATATCCTATTGCAAAATCCGCTGTCATCGGATCATCAACATCTACCTCTGTTTCTAACACAACTGGAGATGACATATTGCCACCTGGACGTTCACTGCCTCCTTCTAAATGGAATCTATCAAGAGTGTATTTTCCATCGACAACTGTTTTTCCCACGCCAAAACGGAAGAATATCCCATTCTCAAAATAATATTTTCCACCTAAAACTATTCCCATTCCATCAAAATCTACATCATAGTAATACCAATGGTCTTCAGAATCAAAAGCTATTGTTCCAAAGATTCCATTTTGGAGTCCAAAATAGATTCCTACTTGTGGATTAAATTTGTATTCACCTGTAAAACCCATAATTGATGTTCTATCATTCATGTAATCAATAACTCCATTTGTGGAAACATCAAATTCACTTGTAGATGCCCCATACTCAAGGTTTATACCCCAATTCTTTTCACTGGCATAAGAGTTGATTCCAACTCCAACAACAATCATTATTATCATAAAAAACTTTTTCATATCTCTCTCCTTTTTTATTAAATTAAAATAAACCGCCACCACCACTATTCTCTTTCAGCCACTCTATGGCTTCATTCATTTCAACTAACGCTTGCAATACGTTTGAAACACTTGAATTACCAAATCTACAATTGCTTTCAATTGTAACATTATTTAACCTAGATCCAGTTGTTACCAGCATGTTGGTTGCACGCCCATTTTGAATTGTTCCTCCACCCATTTCAACATTTGCATTCGCAATCGTCTGCAATGCATCCGCAGTTGCCTGATTAATACTTGCTGACTGATTAACTCTTATTGTGCTGCATACAATATCATCAGGGTACATCCCATTCCCTGTCGCATCACCAAAAGTTAATTGGTCAACATTCAAATTATTAATTACCGCACCATTTGGCATTTCAAATTCATCCACTATCAACTTTTTTAAATGCGTTGTCTCATTCGGATCAACATAATAGTTATTGTCATTTAAATCTCTTAAACTTGTTATTGCCGACTCCGCCCTGGCAATATATCCGTGCATCATTTCTATCTGTTCATGCGCTCGCATCTCATCTTCTGTCGCCCCCGGATACCGACTCAGTTTTGCTTCCCACCCCGGCTCCGCTCCTGCCACTGGTGTTGAAACCTCCAACCACTCTAGGGCTTGTTTTAATTTATAAATATATATTTATTGTAATATTAAAAAACAAATTAAATGTTTACATTTAAACATGTTTTAATGTTTCGATTTTTTCTTGAATTGCTTCCTTTACTATGTCTTGTATAGGTTTTTCCAGTTGTGCGGATAAAACCTTTAAAGATTTAATTAATGTTTTTGGAATCCTGGTTGTAAAAAATTGTCCGGGATCTTCTTTTTGTTCAGTTGTTTCAGTGGGCTGAATATTTGTTTTCGGTCTTTCTTTTTTTTCACCGCCCATTGATATTAAAGCATCAAGACCTGCTTTTTTATATCGTTCATTCATGTTTTAATATCTCCTTTCCAAGTTTTTCATAATCTATCGATCCGATTGAATTTTTATCATATCGGAAAATGTCTGTTTTATTAAGGGGGGTTTCTGCAAGCTGAACATTTCTTCGAATTTTAGTTTTAAAAACTTTATCTCCATACATTTTTATTACTGCTTCAAAAATATCTTTTGAAAGTTTTCTCCGTTCATCCCACAAAGAAAAAATTACTCCGTCAATTTGACGGTCTAAATAAAAATTTTCGTTGATTTTATTGATTGTATCTTGAAGTTTTTGAATTCCTTTAATGGATTCTGGTTCCGGAACTAAACATAAATATAATTTATTTGCCGAAGCAATACCATTTGTTAAAAGAGCTCCTAATGATGGAGGATTATCAATAAGGATATAATCGAATGTTTTTTTTAATTTTTCTATTTGATGTTTTAGAATGGTAAATCCCATTCGGGGTGGGAGTGTTGCTTCTAATTCACAAGAATAAATTGAATTTGGAGCAACAAAATATTTAGTTCCTGGGATATCCAGAATCACATCATCAAGATTTTTTTTACCTGTATAGACATCATATAAACTTTTATCATCCGCGGAGTCGGACAAACCTAAACCACTCGTTATACTTCCCTGGGGGTCATTGTCTATGATAAGAACGTTTTTTCCTTTTAAGGCTAAATATGCTCCAATGTTCAGACAATTACAGGATTTTCCAACGCCCCCTTTTTGATTCACAAATGAAATAATTTCCATACATCCTCCTTAAGGTAATAAATTAATTATGTAATAATAAAAATGAAATTAAATGTAAACATAAAAACAAAAAATAAATAACAAAGATTGACATTGGGTGTTTTTTAATCTAAGATAACCCTAGAATAGGAGGTATAAAGAATGAATGTATCATTAACACCAACACTTGAGGAATTCGTACACCAAAAAGTTGCAAGCGGATTATATAACTCTGCTAGTGAAGTTGTCAGAGATGGGCTTAGGCTTTTAGAAGAAAGAGAAAAAATAAATGAAATGAAACGGGAAGAATTACGCCGTGATATTCAAAAAGGATTCGATTCTCTAGATCGTGGAGAAGGAATTCCTCTTGATACTGTTTTTGAGGAACTCGAAAGAAAATACAATCTCAAATGAAAGTTATTTTATCCCCTGAAACTAAATTAGATCTGGATGAGATATTTTTATGGGTATTTGAAGATTCCAAACAACGGGCCATAGAATTTATTGACCGTCTTAAAAGCGATTGTGTCTTGGTCGGGCAAAATCCCAACATTGGGAAAAATCGGGACGAATTAAAGAACGGTTTAAAAAGTTTTCCAACTGAAAATTATTTAATATTTTATAGAGTAAAAATAGAGTGTGTAGAAATCGCACGTATTTTGCACGGCTCAAGGGATATAACCTCAGAATTATTTTAAATGAAAATTAGATGTACAATTCCAGGCGGTATTTTAGTTAATAAAAATACTCTGCAGACATTTTCCGAGGAATATAAAAAGTATCGTCAACATAAAGACCGTTATATTAACAGTCCTTTCACGCATCCCTTAACAGGTGATTCTTTGGCTGCTGAGCCATATTGGGAGCTTCCAGTATTCACGGAATCAATAAAACATGTTTAAATGTAAACATTTAATTATTATTAAATAATTAAATATATTATATTTTTTTCAAAGTTGGGTATAACTTGCATATTTAGGGGAAATCTTTCATAGGATTATTTTTAACTTATTCAAAAATCATATAGTTAAATATTAATTTCACATCTCCTTTTAAAGCCTTTTTTTACTTGAGAAAACGGGAGATAAAAATAAACATTAACCCGTTGAAATATAAACTATTAGAGATATTCCTGTGTCGCTTTTTCCCTAAATGTGCAATTATACCCAATGATGAAATAAAAAAATAAAATTTTAATTTTCTCAATATTTAATTAGGAAATAATTTTAAAAAATTAGGGGCTTCAAAACTTTGATTGCTAGTTAAATTATATATACATTCCTCATCATTAAATAATACAGAATAATATTTTTTTGAATACACATTTGAAACTTTATTATCAGTTAATGTAATCCACAACATGGGATAACATTTGCAGTAAAAAATACTTTTTGAATATCTCATTGTATAAGATATTTTTCCTTCAGTATTTTCAGGTTTTTGCTGAATCTCAAAAGGAGTGCCTAATATTTTTATAACTTCTTCTTTAGGCATATCAATTGTAATTTTTTTTATATTCTTTATATTCACATTGGGCGATAAATTACATCTTGTAAGAAAAAACGGAACAATTCCTATGGCAATTAGTGATATTATAATAAGTATTTTTTTCATTTTAAAATCTCCACATACTAAGTTTATTTTGCATAACTTGCTTTAAATAATGAGTCCCAGTCATTATTTTCTCCCCAAAACGAAGAATCCTGCCATCCACTTTGTAATTCATTGAGCATTAATTGATCAAGCCATGAATTAGCTGTTACAGAACCATCTGCATTAAGAGTAACATTTGCTTCTACAAAATATTTGCCAGGTATTTTATAAGCTTTACCAGGATTTGAAGGATCCGAAAATCCATCTATATCAATATTACTTGTTTCCCCATTATGGACTGTATATACATTTGGACTATTTTCATCTTTAATATAAATATCATGTCCAGAATTATTAGTTACAGATAATCCAAGTGGATCAGAATAAATAATCGGATTATTAAATGAGTTCTGATATAAATTTATACCTCCATTGATTTCTATCGGATCCTTTTGTTGAAACCTTCCTGCAACAGGAGAATAGCTTCGAGCTCTGTAATAATAGAGATCATCAAAGTCTTTTTCTCTGCCGGTATAAAGATATGAATGCGTCCCGGCATTGCCTGAGAGATTTTCTCCAAAAGGTTTATAATCAATATTGTTAACAATTGTTTGAGAAGAATTAACAACTTTTCTTAATGAGTTTAAATTATCAGTTAAATAAAATTCAGGGCTGTTATTTACAACTCTGGCAAAATTTTCATCAATTGAACCGCTTAAATATAGTGTTTTTCCACCGATGTATTTCGTTGAATTTTCAAGCAATATATTTTGTCCATCATATAAGTATGAACAGCTTTCACCTGTAGAATATGTTTTTGAGATTCTTTTTGAAAGTCCGTCATAATTCATACTTAAAGATGTTGTCTGTCCTGAGACCGTTTTTGTAACGGTGCTTAATTTATTTAGAAAGTTATAAACATATTGGACTGTTTTATCCGGGGCGGTTTCGTTTACAAGGTTTCCGTTCAAATCATATGAAAATTGAGTTGCAATATTATTTTCTGTTGAAGAAATTAATTGGTTAAGATTGTTAAAACTATAGCTTGTTGATATTCCGTTTTCGATTTTGGAAATTCTGTTACCTGCATCGTCATAAACAAAGCCGGTTGTTTGACCGTTGGAATAATTAACTCCGGTTAATTGGTAAATTGCATCATAAGTATAATTCTTAATAAATCCTACTTCATTAGTTTCTGATAAAATATTTCCGACTTTGTCTAAAGTATAATCTAATTTACTTATAACCGCTTGGTTTGAATTTAATGATTTTATCTGTGTTAAATGATTAACGGTATTGTATAGATAATTTGTTGTTATGCCGTTCGAATAAGTTTTTGAAGTTCTGCGTCCTGCAGAATCGTAGGTAAACGAAATTGAATTATTTAAATTGTCGGTTATTAAAATTACCCGGTTTAATTTATCGGGAGTATAATTAATTTTATAAGTTACCAGATTATTTGCATCTAATAATTTTAATTCAGTTCTAAAACCGTTAAAATTATATTTGTATTGGATTTTATTACCGTCCGGCTGAATTACTTCTGTTAAGCAGTTTCTGTTGTCATAACTGAATAAGGTTGTTCCATTCCAGTCAGTCATTTGAGTAAGGTTTTTATTAGCATCATACTGAAAATCAACGGTTTTAGATTCTGGATATATTACGCTTTTCAGGAGGTTGTTTCTAAAATATTCATATTGGATTTCGCTGCCGTCAGCACGAATTACTGATACAATATTTTCTGTTCCATCATAAAAATATTGAACTGTGTTATTTTGAGCATCTATTGATTTTATTTTTCTATTACGGGAATCATATTGATAAGAAATTAAATTATTTTTTGGATCAACAATTGAAATACGATTTCCATTTAAATCAAAATGAAAATTATATTTTTTATTTAAAGAGTTTATAAAAGAAATATTCCGAGAAAGAGCATCAAATTGAAAATAAGATATTGTTCCTTCTTCATTTATTTCAGACAACATTTGACCTTTAAGATCATAATTAAATTTTTGCTGATTACTTAAAGCATTTTCTATTTTTGTAACTTTATATAATTTATTAAATGTGAATTTCGTTACATTGTTATTCTCATCTTTTTTTTCTATCATTCTGTCTAAAGCGTCCCATATTTTTGTTTCTTCATTTAAATTTGAATTGAACTTTTTTATTTTTGCAAATAATTCATTGTATTCAAAGCAAGTAATATTTCCTTGTGGGTCAGTCATTTTAATAGGATTTAATTCTTTAGCATCAGAAACTTTAGAGTTGCTTTGTGCTGCATATTCGTATTGATAAAAACTGTTATCCGGTAAAATTTCTTTTGTTATTCTATCTCTGACATCATATTCCCAATGATATAAAAATCCTTTCGGATCAGTGTAAGAAATCTTTCGTCCGAAATTATCATACCCAAATTGTTGAGTGTTATTTTCAGGGTCGGTTATAGTTTCTATTTTATCCAGTGAATTATATGTATAAGTGGTTACATTCCCGTTTTCGTCCTGATCTGTAAGGCGGTTGCCGTTTTCATCAAATGTAAAGATTCTGGTATTTCCGTCCGGGTGTGTTATTTGTTCAAGAACATTTAAATTGTTATACTGTAAGTTTGTTATGTTTCCGTTCGGATCTTTTATTGTCAGTTTATTTCCGCATAAGTCAAAAGTCTGTTCTGTTACGCCTCCAAGAGGATCAGTTATTTTAATTAAATCTCCGTTGTTATTATATACATAAGTTGTTGTTTTATTGTTCGGATCTTTAAAAGTTAAAGGAAGTCCTTCGGGGCTGTAGGTAAATTCCCATGCGCCACCTTCTCCGTTGGTATATTTTACAAGGTTGTTTCTTATATCATATAAATATGTTTCAATCAGATTCAGAGGAGAAGTCATTTGAGTGACTTTATTCATATAATTAAACACTTGCGTTGTTGTATATCCTCTGGCATTGGTCATTGAACTTACATTGCCTTTTAAGTCCCGTAACATTGTTGTTATGTGATTTAATTTGTCTGTATATCTGGTTAAATATCCGTAGTCGTCCAGTTCGTCTGATTCCGTCCCGAAGTTGTCTGTTGTGGTGATTTTTTTGCCGTTATTCAACGTTACTTTTGTAACTCTTAAACCGGCGGCATTGTTTATTATAACTGATTTCAAATCTTCGTTATGGCTTAAAGTCCAGGTTGTATTGTTGTTCTCTGATATTTTAATTAATTTGTCGTTTTGGTTATATTCAAAACTTTGAAAATTACCTTTAGGTTTAATAATCTTTGATATGTTATGAATATCTGTCGGACATGTGTATTCAAAGGTGATAATATTATTTAAAGAGTCAGTAACATTTGTAAGGTTGTTATTTGAATCATATCCGTAAGTATAAGTTCTGTTCATTGGGTCTTTAGCTGAAGCTATTTTATTTGATGCGTTGTATGTGAATGTAATCGTTCTGTCTGAGCTGTCTTTGATTGAAGACACCCTGTTTAGTGCATCTCTTGTGTATATTATTTGGTTACCGTTGCTGTCTGTTATTTTCTCGAGAAGTTTTGTGTTGCTATTGAAGTAATATGATCTGCCGTATTTTTTTTGTAAGATATAATATCCCGGGATTGTGTAGAATGTATGAGGATTCGGTTTAGAAATAGGTCTATATCTGGTTCCTACAGGATATTGATAATAAGACTGAAATACAAATTGTTCACCTTTTTCATCACTTATAGTATAGAGATCTGAAACCATCTGTAAATTAACATCAAGATTTGTTGTCCAGCTATAGCCGCATACTCCGTTGTTGTTGATTTTATTGTTATAGTATCGACTGAATAATAAGTTTAAATCAGAGCCTCTGCCTTTGCCTCTGATATTAAAATCTACTGTTGAATAGATCATTTTGTCTGTATCAAGAATGTCTGAAGAAGAAAAGTCCACTTTATCTGTAACAAAAGGATCTGCATATTTACTGCCTATTATTCCTTTGAAGTCTATATCGTATTCTGCTGACACTAAGCCGGTGAATAATGTGGTTATGATGACATATAAAAATATTTTACTTATCTTCATTAAAAAACTTCTCCTGTATTTATATTATTTTGATTTCTAAAATTATCTATAACCGATAAAATCTCTTCGGCTTTTTCTTCATAAGAACTCTGAGGAAATTTAACTTTAATTTGTGCTATGCAGTCTTCAGCTTTTTGATAATCCCCTGATTTCAGATTTGCTTTAGCTTGTAAATAAAGACTCTTTGGAGCATATAGTTCACTCTCGCTCAGCTTTTGAAAACAAGTTTCAGCACTTCCGTAATCTCCTTTTTCAAGATATATTTCTCCAAGCATTTCCTGTAATTCAGGGCTATTTTTATTCAATTCCAGTTTTCCTTGGATGTAATTTATTGCTTCATCTAATTTATTATTTTCTTTCAAAGCGCTTGCCGCTTTTGCATGAAGGTTTCCTTTATCGAAAACGTTAAAAGCTTCTTCGTATGATTGGAGTTTGTAAAGGATATCGCCTTGTGCGTTTACATTTTCGGATTGTTTATATTCTTCAAGAGCTTTTTCATAATCGCCTTGTTCCGCATAGAGAGAACCCAGACCGTCATGATCGTTATACTTTTTAAATTTTTCTTCAGCTTCTTTAAAGTCTTTTACAGCAAGATGTGTAAGTCCCATCCCTGAATAATCATTATTATTTTTAAAATGACTTAATGCTTCATCAATATTTCTGTTATCCAAAGCAATAAGTCCTAATCCATAAACATCCTTCATATTGGTAAATATATTTTTCGCTCTTTCAATATCGTCTATTTCCATATAAGTAAGGGCTTCTCCTAATTTATCATTTATTTGTCTGAAATTCTGAAACGCTTGCTCATAATTTTTAAGTCCAATATTCGCAAGACCGATACCTTGTTTATCGTTTACTTTTTTAAACTGATTAATTGCTTCATCATACCTGTGTAGTCCTAATAAAGCGGTTCCCATACCGGAAGGATTATTATTTCTCTTAAATATGCTATATGCATCTTCATATTTTCTTTCAGCAACATAAACTTTTCCAATGCCGTTTAAATCATTTGCCATTTGATAATACTGTCTGGCATTATCAAACTCACCTTTACCAAGATATGCATTGCCCATACCTGACCAGTCTTTAGATTTTTCAAAATATTCCAGGGCTTTTTCATAATTCTTTCTTGCACATTCAACTAAACCTAACCCTGAATAATCATTAACTCTTCTGAAATATTCTTCTGCTTTATCGTATTCAAACTTTCCCAAATAAGCGAGTCCCATTCCTGATCTGTCGTTATCATCGGTAAAATATTTAATGGCTTCATCAAAATTCCTTTTTGAACAAGCTACTAAACCTAAGCCCGATTTATCGTTATTTTTTTTGTAATTGTCTTCAGCTAGAGAATATTCCCCTTTACCAAGATATGAGTTTCCAAGACCTGAATAATCTTTATCTTCCTGAAATTTTTCTATCGCTTGATTGTAAAGCTTCATCCCGTTAAGAGTTGTGCCTTGACCTTTTTTATCGTCTGCAATAGTGAAATTCTTCAAAGCTTGGTCAAATTCTCTTTCTTCAAGATACCTGTAACCAATAGCTGATAGCCCAAGTTTAATGCCATAGTATCCTGAAATACAGAATGCAATAGTTATTACAGAAATTACAATAAGTCTTTTAAAAGATGTTCTCAATTAAATCTACTTTCAGAATTTTTCTTACGAATGTGTGAATAGAATTCATACCAAAGATGATATGAATATAGCAATAATTATTTGATTTTTATCGATGCTAAATAATTCTTATTTATTTAGTTATGACGATAAAACAATATTTCTGCCTATAAGAAACAATAAGAATAATTGAATTGAAAATGGAAGATACAATAAATACTTAACTTTCAAGTAATTTTTACTTTGCAATAATATAACAGCCAGAATTGAACCTATTGCAACCGGTAGAAACCATAAATTATGCGATAAAATTGAAACAATTATTAAGATTGTTCCTGTTAATATTTCAACAAACTGTACTTTCAGAGAATTACTTCTCAAATCCAATAAACCTGAATCTGGTCTTTGTTCTTTTATTGTTTCTCCGGTAACCGGAAAAAAAGTCTTACCGGTTATCAAATATGAAATAATCGAAAGCGTTGAAGAAATAGTTAATGAATTATAAATACCAGTTGATATAAAAAGATGATTTAAAAATTTCCCCGGGTTTTTTCTGAGTTCTGAAAAAATCGGAATAACACAATATAATAATCCAATAGCAACAATTAAATAAAAATCTAAACTCCAATAGTTATTATATCTAAAACCTGACAAATAATCAGTAACTTGTTTTCCAACACTTGCAATAGGAAGATTAAACATTGCTCCTGAAAGATTAAATGCTTTAAATAAATACGGAAGAAAGAACGCTATTAAAACTACAAATAAAACAAATGGCGCAGACATAAGCATACTGAAAGCTGAAGACAGGAGATCAAGTTTTTCAAACCAAGGTATTTTTTTCGAACGAATTAATGAAAACAAATTCTTTTTCAAATACTCTGTTGTTCCTCTTACCCATTTTTCATGACGTTTTCTAAATCTTGAATAATCTTCAGGGACTTCTTCTATTGTCCAGACATCTTCAGCAACAATTCCATAATATCCAAATTCTCTGATTTTTGATGAGAAAGCAAGGTCTTCTGAAACAACTTCCGGGAATCCTGAAACTTCTTTCCATACACTTGTTTTAATTATTGCTGAATGACCATAAAACATAACGAATCCAAACTGATTGTGATAAGACATAAAGTGATTCCAATGAATTGCAATTTGTGGGGACATATCATTTGCAAAACTCTCAGATTTATAATCAGCTGATTTACAGCAGGCTTGCACAAAACCAATTTCATCACTTGTGAAGTATGGTAAAAGTGATGTAATGAAATTATCAGGTAATATTCCATCTGAATCTGATACAATGAAATATTCAAAAGAGTCAGAAATTAACTTTAATCCGTGATTAATATTTCCGGCTTTAAATCCAGTTTTATCAATCCTTCTAATAACTTGAATTATAGAAGAATATTGACTTTGAAATAGGTCAACTCTTTGTATATTTTCTTTTAAAGTACTGTCGTCTAAAATAAAAACTTTAAAGTTATGATATTTCTGATTCAGACAAGACAAACAAGCTGATTCTTTGAAGTCATCTTTTGTAAGGTACAAGATTGCTACTGATGAGTTTGTATTAACAATTGCAGGTATAATTTGTTTAGTTATTTTAATTTTCGTAAGATTTGAAAAAATAATAACCATAATATTGAAAACCAGATAATAAAAAAACAAGTTGAATATTAATACAAATAAAAGAATACCAATAAACGAATACCAGTTTTCAGCCACAATTAGAAATGAAAGCAATCGAGGACTAAAATATATTGAGATTATCCCAAATATGGATAATACCAGAGTAAAAAAAGAGGAGGATTTAATCATATCTTATCCCTATAAACTTCAAATTATGTGTAATATTACCTACTTAGGGTTAACCCCCTTTACAAGAACTTCTTTCTAATATTTTAAGAAATCTTCTGTGATAAATTCCATCGCTTCTGCAGGATACAATCCTGTACTCACAAGTTTCTCAAATCTTTCATTCATCAAACAAGCATTGCGTTCCATACTTTCTTCTAAAGTCCCATTTCTTTTCATTTCCACATACATTTGCGGCTTGTTCTGTTTCCAATGTTCATTAAGTAATTTTTTACAATCATAATATGACATATCTATCTCTCCAATTCTTTTCCATATTTTAAATCTATTTTCTTCTCTTTTTCTTGATATTTTTCGCCGTACATACGTTCTAGAACCATCACAAAAGAAACCTCTTCCTTAGATAATCCAGTTCCCTTTCGCATTATATTATCTGCTAACTCTCTCACTTGGGAAATGGTCAACTGTGCTTTTGTGTTAATTTTATCCCCTTCGAGTTCCACAATTTTTCCAACTTCCCCGCCCCATTTTCTAATCATAATTCCTACACCTACAGGCTTATTATCTTTGGTAGTGTCACCTATCCAGTAAACATTCTGATATTCGTGAAAATGATTCTTTTGGATTTTATCGAAATCCGTTTTTGCTTTTTCTCGGATATCCTCCTGTTTACTTAAATTTTTATTTAAGTCATTACTCTGCCGTTTTCCATCAACCAAATGCCCCTGAGAATCATATTTAAGAATCTCAACCTTTCCATCTCGGTGTTGATATGTTGCCCCTGACTCTAACTCACCATCTATCCAACGTCCTTCAAGTTTGTCTCCGTTTGCAAATATGACAGTACCCTGACCATGAAATTTATTTCCTGAAAATTCCCCTTCAAATAAGCTTCCATCCTTCATGATAAGCTTTCCATACCCTTCTTTTTTACCGTGATTTAATTCGCCTGTATATTTAGAATCCGCATATTGAATAGTTCCATCGCCTTTTAATGATTCTAATATTCCTTTTTCTGCCTTTACAAGCCCTGATACAAAAACAAGGTTTTTTTGTTCATGGTATTCATCAGAAAGATTAATACCTTCTTTAACGTATCTTCCAAACAGTTCTCTGGCTTTTTCTTCTAAAATAATACATTCAACAACATTATCCCCCACTATTTGAGTAAATTTGCCTTTACCTATGATGAAATCATCATCCCATGAGGTCTCTAATTTCAGAGTATTCTTGAGTACAAAGTTACCTTCCTTCATCTCACATTTTTGAAGTTCAATATTGCCTTTTCCCTGGCGTTTACCATCTACAAATTCACCTTCATAAATTACTTGAATCAGATCCTCTTCTTTTGAATGCTGAACGTCGAAATTGAATTTTCCCTGACCGTGAAAATGACCTTTTTCAATTTCTCCAGTGTATTGAAGTCCTTCGTCTTTGACTCTAACCGTTCCCCTTCCGGAAAAATGTTCAAGCTTTTCATGCTCAAGATTTACTTTTCCAATGGCATTTGTGAGGACACCGGGACCAATATCTCTTTCCAGTATCCTTAGATTTTTTTGAATGGAAGTAAGATATTTTCCTTCTTCTTCCATTTTTTGTGTTTCAGGACGTTCTATATCCAAAGCCTGAATTTTCCTCATAACCTGGCTTTTTTCATCCTCTGTCAAAGACTTGCAGTGAAAATCATTACCTTGTATAAATCCTACTTTTGCAGGAGCAAAAGGAAGATCTTTTAAAGACTTTTCTTGTTGTTGAATGAAAATTCCTTCTCCTATAGCTTGACCGTCTTTAACATGTCCAATCCAGATTCCTTGTTTCATAAAAAACACTTCATTCTTCATAACTTTTTCAAAGTTAATTTTATCTAGCATATTTTCAACCGACAGGGCTGTCTGTTCGTGTTTTTCCCTTAGAATTTGAGCCTGTTTCAGGTCTTTTTCGGCTTTTTTCGGTATTCCAAGTTCGGAATAAACAACCGCCCTGGCTTCATATCCCTTTGGATATTCAGGATTTAATTTTAAAAATTGAGTATAATCCTTAATTGCTTTCCGATAATCTTCTTCCGGAGTTCCAGATAAACCTTTAAGGACTGATTTTAAGGACTGATCAGTATTATTTTTAACGGCTCTATGCCAATCTCCAAAGGTTTTGTAAATTTCGGCTCTTTCAAAATACAATGTTCCATTTGAAGGAGTTACCTTTATAGCTTTATTTAATTTCTCTAAAGCTTTTTCTAAATTTCCTTTTTCTGAATGTTGTTGTGCTTTTTCTAAAAGAGATATTCCGAAATTTTCTTTTCTGTCTGTCCCTTTTGCGTAGCCAAAAACTTCATCAATATTAATATCGTATATCTTCCCTTCTTTTTCCTTAAAAACACCTTTCCCTAAAATTTTCTCTGCCAGTTCAACCATTTTAAGTCGTTGTTCAGCATCATAATTAAATTCTTTTTCCCCGGTAAGCTCAAAAGCTTTTTCAGCTCCCAAGTATTTCATCCTTGTGAAATCCCCCTTATTTAAGGTTAATCTATTGGGGGAATATACTAAAAGATGAATATGATTATGATCTGTATCATGGTGAAGCATCCAAAGAACATTAACCTCTTTGTCTGGATTTATATCCTTTAAAAGGTTGACTTGTGCCTTGACCATTTCTAAAACTTGTTCTTGTGTTTTCAATCCCCGGTCAAACTCCGGATTAATACTTAACCTATGCAAAATAAAAGAGTTTCTTAAAATTGATTCTAAGGCTTCCTGAACTGATAGGATTTTTCCGTCTAGGTCTTTGAGATAATATTCCTTTTGTTGATAATCTTTTTTTTCTTTTAATTTTTCGTATTGGCCGGATCGCGTCAGGTATTCAAGATTTCTTTTAACTCCACCGGCTACATTTTTAATTGCTAGACCTCCTTTTAAATATGAAAAAGAAGATTTTACTACACACCTTCCGTAAAAATCCCCGCTGACTTTTTTGATGTTTTCTGAAAACTCAATGCCGGAAAATCCAAAACCAAAGTAAGGAATAAAATTTTTTGTTCGGATTTTTGGCGAGTTTTTTTCCTCAGCCAATGCTTTTCTTATTAAAAAATTATCAAGAAGAGTATCCATTACCCTTCCTTTTTCTTTTCAGTTTCGCTTTCGGTCAAAAATTTTAACCGGTCTAATTCCATGTTTACTTTTTTTATTGCATCACTCATTACATCTTTTGTTGTCGAAATAGTTTGGAACATCTGAATCAAAGCTAACATCCCTTTTGATAATTCAAATATATTTTTCCGAGTTTCAACGCCCTCTACTTCAATTTTTTTCCACAACCTTCCAACAAATTGTGTGTCCTTCTCAAACCATTTCTGGTGTGAGTCACTTACATATTTTTCCAATATCTGGTTAAAGAGTTCGGTGAGTGTTATTTTTTTTTCCTTAGCTCGCCTTAATATTTCCGCGTGAACTTCTGGTTTTACTCTTGCTGTGAACGTAAATTTATTTGAAGCCATTTTTTACCTTTTGGTTGTAAATTCATTTATAACATGCTATGTATTATACAGTTAAATGATATACGAAGTCAATATAAATATTATATAGTTTTTATCTAGCTTATATACAGGATGTTATGAATTCGTTATTTACTTTATCTTGCTTTCATTTCTTATTGTGTTTTTAATTTTTATGATTTGAAAAATAAATGTAAGCGGATTATGATTTCAAAAATTAATTGCTTTAACTTCTTTGATATTGTCTTCAATTAAAATGTAAAATTCTTTTTGATTTGAAATAAAATTATGATTTAAAAAAAACAAATCCCTATTAAGGAAAAGATTTTTTATTTTGTTTTACCTGACATCTAAATTATTTTGCTTTTTTAAATAAGAAAACATTTTATGTTTCGAATTGTGTTTTTAGATTTTCTTTGTGTTGATAGCTTTCATTCAAGTATCAAGGATTTGAAAAAGTTATGATAGTATGTTGTTAAAAACTTTTAAGAACTTCATTAAGAAATTGTTAACAGGCACATCAATAAATATTTCAAATTCATTCATCAAATATTCATGAGACTACATTTCACCCAAATTAAATTACTTTTCTTTATGAAGCACTCTTAATAAAAGATGAATGTATCTTATTTTAAAAGAAAATATTTTGATAACATGTTTGTCTGAACTGTTATAAAATATCAATTGACCTGAAATGATTTTAATCATTCGGTGTCATTGGAAAATTATTCTATTTATAGCAATTTGAAATATCTATTGATGTGCCGGTATCAAAACAAAATATTTTTTTAATGTGAACCTGTTAACTTATTAAAACCAATTTAATTTAAAATGCGGCTAGTGAAGCAATTTTTAAATTAATTATAATTTATAAAAATAATTTCGAGTGAATTTTATATTTTGTTAAGAAATTTTGTGTGACTAGATGAAAGTTAAATTGTGAATTGTTTATGAAAATAATTTTTAAAAGATTTGTTGGTCTTTAAACTTTTAAAAACAAATTTTGAAGATGGCAGCAGCATTATTTAAATAATTCAGGGTAGAAAGTGTAATCTTCAGTAAAAAACTTAATCTTCTATAATGATTGTTTTTAAAAAATCGACACCAAAAACTCTTTTTAATCCTAAATTCAAAAAATAATATTGTATTACAGAATTTGCATTGTATTTTCTTCCTAAAATTTAAAAAATGGGGGAAAGGGGGTTTACCCCCTCTATAAATACATATCAGTAACTATAAATACATATAAATACATATAGGCGGACTGCTAGCCCTTAATCAGTATGGGATTGCGGGGAGGTACTGCTTCACTAGCCGCGAAAATTGCTTCACTAGCCGCGAAAATTGCTTCACTAGCCGCGAA
>AMFJ01032633.1_pt1 | contig 18805 bp, 18 predicted proteins | sample 427208 | NCBI WGS metagenome assembly AMFJ01 (sample SAMN02954298, study PRJNA114691) | groundwater metagenome | biome: aquatic; feature: subsurface aquifer; material: sediment; isolation source: subsurface aquifer sediment | place: USA: Rifle, CO | collected 2008-08
AAAATAACTTACTAACCGTTTGGGCAGGCTATCTTGCCCATCTTTCGTTCGTAATGGAAATCGTCGTCCTGTTCAGGAGTGTGACAACCGGCACATATTTTTTGAGCGGGTATACGCACCGGTTGAATACGATCAGGGGCCAGCGAATGTTGCCTGCCCGGGCCATGGCATGCTTCGCAGCCTATTATTTGGCGATTCTCGGGCAGCAAAAGAAGCATATCTCTCCCCTCGTGGGACGAAGACGGGGTTATGTTTCCTCCGGTACTGTGACATGGCAAACATTCCGGATTATAGCCTTGACCGGATTTCACGAGAGTTGTGAAGGCTCCGGCATGGGCTGTTGTCGCCCAGAAAGCAGCCTGCTTTTCATGACAGCTGGTACAGTAAGGAACACCCGTGAATTCGTGCAGCTGCAGAACATCTTTAGTCTTGGGCGGAATCTCACCGCCTTGGCTTATCAGCCGAGCTTTCTGGTAGGCATTGGTACTGTTTTTGATATCCTGCACAATAGTATCGACCGCATCCCCCGAAGATACCGGCTTTACAGGCAGGAACGTTGAATTGAAAGTGTTTGGGCATACTGGCGTCGCATTGTTCTCAGCGATACTTGTTTCTTGTGTTTCTTGTGTTTCTTTTGTTTCTGGTGTTTCAAGTGCAGCCCATTGATCCGCTTTGCCGGATTGAGCCGGAGCAGTTGCAGTCCATGTTCCCTGCGGATGCCATTTGAGTTGCAGTTTTCCTATATATTTTCCTCTTTCCGCGCTTTGTGCAAGCAGGCTGTTCCCGACAACGAAGGGTGTGATATTGCCGGTTTGGCTCGGCGAGGCAGTAACGATAATATCTATGTGGCGATAGTTCTGGGCGATCTCCAGATTTTCATCATCCGGCAGATTAGAAAGCAGAATCAGCATATCACACCTTGTCTGCAGTTGAGCAATTTGCTCTGGCAGCGATTCCCGCCAATCGCCGATTTGAGCGTCCGGGTGATCGTTTTGACCTTTGCCGGTTAAACCGATAATTCCAATATTCAGCAGACCTACCCTGCTTATGATAGCGGGACGGAACAGGAGCCGTCCACTCGAGTCAAAGATATTGGCCGATATCCAGGGAAAACCGATCACGCGGGATGCCTGAAAGAAATCACTGCCGGCACTCAAGTCATTTGGGCTTACTGCAACGGCATCATAGGCCAGCTTCGCATACGCACGAACGATACCATGCGCAGCGACCAGCGCTACAGGGCTTTTGCTTTGCTCTTCGCCTTTAAAGAGGAGATTCCCGGCATCTACAAGGAGCAGGGGGGCTTTTCTGCGCAATCTCAGGTCGTTTACTATTTTTGCTTTTCCGGACAGACCGCCCAGCTGATTTTGCTTTCAGCCGCAGGGCTCCGTTTCGCCGGCTACGTTGCTGGAATGGAGCAGGGTAAATGATGAATAAGAGTCCGGCTTGCCGGATGTTGCCGTCAATTGGGCAGGAAAGGCGACTAACAGAGCTATTACAAAAGCGAGGCGATAAGACAATGTTATCAGCATAATGTATTTCCTACTGAGTCGATCTCCCTAGGCGTTTCTTGAAGTAATGTAGATCAGGAACTCACGATTTCCTTTGGGGCCGAGAATGGGCGAAGGGATGACACCATGGCTGGCAAGACCCATCTGCTCAACAAAATTGACTATTTTATCGATAGCTTGCTGGTGCAACGCAGGATCGATGACGACACCGCCCTCACCGACCAATTTCTTTGGCAATTCAAATTGCGGTTTGATGAGGGCGATTATCGCTACATTTGTACCGAAGAGATTCACCAGCGGCGGAAGCAAGGTGGTGATGGAGATAAAGGATACATCCATGACAGCGAGATCAAGATGGTTCCCATGAATATCTTTGGCTGTTATTTTTCTCGCATTGAATCTCTCCAGCACGACAACTCTCGGATCCTGTCTGATCTTCCAGGCAAGTTGTCCATAGGCAACATCCACAGCATAGACGGTTTTGGCATTATGCTGGAGAAGGCAGTCGGTGAAGCCACCCGTTGAAGCTCCAATATCGATACATATCTTGTCTTTTGGGTCGATATCGAAGTGGGAAAGGCTTTCAGCAAGCTTCAGACCGCCCCGTGAGACATAGGGACACTTTTCCTTCAAGCGGAGAACGACAGTGGCGGGATAGAGCCGGCCCGGCTTGTCCGCTATCCGATTATCGACATACACCTCACCTGCACCAATTATCGCTTGGGCTTCCGCAAGCGATTGAGCAAGTTTATGGTCGATTACCAGTTGATCAAGACGAGCCTTCAAGCTTCACATGGTGCGGCAAGCTTAAAGCTTACCAAGATTTTCCTGCGCCTTCGCAGCTTCCGGAGCAGAGGCGTGTTTTTTCAGGAGTTTTTTGTAAATTACTTTTGCTGTCTCTTTGTCTGCCAGTTTTTCAAAGGCCATTCCCTGCTTCAACATAGCCGCAGGCGCCTTGGCGTGGCCGGAATGTTGGGAAATTATCTTCTGATATTGCATAATAGCTTTATCATATTCTTTTTGGTTGAAAAGACATTCACCCATCATATATCGAGCATCTACTCCTTCGTTGGAGGACGAATTATCTGCAATCTGTTTGAAGATGGGGAGCGCCTCGGCGAAGCTGTTCTTTTCAAAAAGCTTTTGCGCCTTTTTTAAATTATCGTCGGGTTGTTCGCTCGATGCCGCAGGCGGTGACGATGCTTGTGGCGTTTGCGCTGGTTTTTCCTGGGTATTTGCCGGGTCGACTTTTACTGGAGGTGTTTTGGTGGTCTCCTGGGCGGGGGTGGGGGCCGCATCCTTTTTCGCCTTTTTCTTCTCCGACTGAATAGTTGCGTTGCTCTTATCCTCTGTTTGGGGCGTCGTCGGGCTTACAGCCTGGGTTCGTTTCTTGGCGAGTTCAGCATTGAGAGCAGCTTCTTTGGCCTTACGTTCCGCATCCTTTACACGCGCTTCCTGGATGGCCTTGACACTTTCCTGCTGTGCATTGAGTTTTTCGGCCATGGCTTCTTTTTCCCGTTGGAGCTCCTCGACCCGGCGGAGAGTATCTTCCCGTTTAGCAGCGCTCTCCTGGGCTACATTGGAAATGCTTGCCTGAAGATCCTTGTTCTCTTCTTTCAGCCTTTGGTTCAGATGATAGGTTTCTTCAAGCTGGCTTTTGAATTCAAGGATCTCTTTCTCGAGCTGATCCATCTGTCCTGTTGCTGCAGCCTGCCGCTTCTGGAGAGGGTCGACCGTTGAAGATTTCATATCCTCAAGTTTTTTATTGACGATCCTCAATTGGTAGCGGAGTTCCGCAACATCGCTCTGAGAAGCGCATTGCACGAGAAACGGTAATGTTGCCACAATAAGGATGAAGGAAATAAACGGTTTTTTCATGATGTTAACTATTTAATTAAAGTGATGTCGGAGCAATTTATCTTGACCATTGCGGGTATGACTGGCTACCCGGAATGTTGAAGAGTTTCCTTTCAAAGGAGCCGTTTTTCATTATACCGTACATCTGTTGTTTATTGCCATCACGTTTTACAAAGATAATTTGGTTGCCATCGGGCGACCAGCTTGGCGATTCATGATGACTGGGATCACTGGTAAGCTGTTTGGGCTCATCGGCGGTTAATGGATTGAGCATGAAAAGCTGATACACACCATCTCGAAGGCTGGAATAGACAACGAGATTTTCAGTCGGCGACCAGTTTGGTTCGGCATTTTCGGTGCCTTCAAAAGTCAATCGTTTGACTTTTCTGGTACGCATGTCCATATAGAACAATTGCGGTTTCCCGCTTCGATCGGAAACAAATACCAGGTGGGCGCCGTCGGGCGACCACGTCGGTGAAACATTGATGCCGGAACGTTCAGTGAGTTTTTCGATTATCTCACCCTTTTTGTCAAGAAGATAGAGATCGGGGTTGTCGTCTTTTGACAGGGTGAGAACCATCCGTTCGCCATCCGCCGACCAGGCGGGCGCGAGATTGAGACCTTTTCGTCGGGAAATAACCTGGGTGGTTTTATCCTGGCGCAAATCGGTTATGTACAGATTCTGATTACCGGTATGGTATGAAGTGTAGCTTAAGAATATGCCGCCGGGGATAAACTTGGGCGAAACGGTGAGATGTTTGTGGCGAGTAACCTGTCTGAGGTTTTTGCCCAGAATGTCGGTTACGAACACCTCTTTGACGGTTTTGTCTCTGTTGACAAAAGCAATCTGTGTTGCAGCGATTCCGGGTTTGCCGGTTAAGGTCTCAATGACGCTGTCGCAGAATTTGAACAATATTTTTTCCTTCTGCTGCATGGTACCGGAAAAAGACTTGCCCAGGATGACTTCACCCGCTGCTACGTCAAGCAGTTTCAATTCCAGGCTGAGTGATTCCGAAGAGACGGTGTATTGTCCCAGGACGGCATAGTCGGCTGCCAGTTTTTTCCAATCCGCCGTTTGGCTGCCGCCATATTTCTCATCCGGTACGATGGAAATTATGCCATGAAATTCCAGGGACTTGCTTAGGGTGCCGGCGAGTTCACGGCCCAACGGCTGCTTAGGGTCGGCCTGACCTTTGTTCTGCAGCCATGGCACACTCATACTGATCTTTCGTGTTTCCGGCGAAGTAATGTCCAGGTAAGCACGGTCCGCTGCGTCTGCGCTGTTCATCAAGCAGTGAAGAATAAGGCAGTGAAGAATCAACACAGAAACGATTGATTGGATTGAAAGTCGATAGAGTGTGAGTTTCATGGTTTTTAATCTCGTTAGATACGATAAAAGTTATTGTTGGATACTGTCGGGTCTGAAAGACAGTCCTATCTCATACCGCTGTTTTTTCATGGCCGGTGGAATTGGCGGGAGCGGATTGGCAGCCTCGATGGTCTTGCTGACAAATTGATCAAACATCCGGTCACCTGATTTGCTTTCAAAGACCATGTTGGCGACTTCTCCGCTCTGCTCGATGGTAATGACGACTACCGCAGTCAGATTCTTATCTTTCCGCATATGCTCGGGAACGGTATAGAATTGGTGGAGTCGCCCGGAGATCGCTGCCTGATACTGTTTCTCAATCAGAGTTGAACTGCTACCACCGGGTGCAGCTGAGCCAGTCCCCTGTTGCTCCGAGGAAGACGCGGATGGTCGAGCCTCGCTGGCCTTTATGCTGTCGGCGAGCAGTTGTCGTTCCTGATCGAGTGCTTCCCGGGCAAGTCTTGATTTTTCCGACAAAATCTCCTCTTCCCGGAGGGCTTCGGCCAGTTTCTGAATTTCTTTCCGTTCTACGTTGGTTTTTTTAGGCGTAGGCACTGGCTCTTTGGGCGGCACCTGCTCTTTCACTTCCTTCACCTTTTTTTGCTTAAGCGGCTTCAATGAAACGGCTTTCGGTGGAGCAGGTTCCACCGTCTCCACTTTTTCCACCTCTTTCGGGGCTTCTTCTTTCGGGGTCTCCTCTACCGGGGCAGCCTGTTTGATTTTAGGCGGAGCCGCTGCAACAGGGGGCGGCGGTTTTGCAGCCGCCTTAGGCGGGGCTGGCTGTTGAACCTTCGCGGCGGCGGGTGCATTTTCAACGGGTTCGGTAATGTTTACCAGACTGACGGTATAAATATCGGCAAATTTAGGTTTTGCTTTAAAAATTCCCGGAAGATACACTGCTGCCAACAGGATCATGATATGAATCCCTAGAGCAATATTAAATGGGAGTTTCCAGCCATTCGACCGCATAACGACAACTCGATAACGTTGAGCCACTCTTTACTTATTCTCCGGAGGCTTGGTGATCATGCCAATCTTGTCAAAACCAACCGACTTAATCTCTTCCATCACCGTTACAACATGTTGGTAGAGCACGTCCTTATCTGCTTTCAGGTAAATTGGTTGATCTTTATTGACGTTATAGCTTTTTTGCAGTTCCTGTGCCATAAGAGCACGAGCTTGGGGAATATCGTTAATTTTTATTTCGCCGCCTTTTAGAATCGAGACGACGATGGGCTTCTCTTCCTGGCGCAATGATTTTGAGGTGGTTTCCGGAAGATTAACATCCAATCCCTGGGTCATCATCGGTGCCGTTATCATGAAGATAATCAGGAGTACCAACATGACATCGACCAAAGGCGTGACGTTGATATCGGAAACCAGTCTTTTCCTGCTGTTACCGTTTGTAGGCCCCATCGCTTGTTATATCCTGCTCAGCAGATCTCTTTCGACCAGATTAAGAAAGTCGGTAGAGAAATTGGCGATTTCCCCATCGACTTCATCGAGTTTGTTGGAGAAGAAGTTGTAAAAAATTACCGCGGGAATAGCAACGGCAAGTCCTGCGGCGGTTGCGACGAGCGCTTCCGATATTCCCGGTGCAACTACAGCGAGCGAGGCTGAACCTTTCTGACCGATATCGTGGAATGACGCCATTATGCCCCAGACAGTGCCAAAAAGGCCGATGAACGGCGTGGCGCTTCCGGTCGTGGCCAGAAACGGCAGACTGCTGCCGAGATGGTTGAGCTTTTGCGATTCCGCCTTTCTTACAGCCCGTTTGAGGTTGTCCATGGTGGCAAGCTGCATATCCAGGGTGTCTACGCCTTTGCTCTCATCCTTTCTGTTACGGATTTTGTTGATTTTCTGCAGTTCGGCAAAACCGGCGATGAAAACGGCAGCCTGGGGACTGTATTCAAATTCCGCCGCGGCATTATTGGCTTCGTTGAGATTTGCCGATTTCCAGAAAGACTCAAGAAAATCCTCGGAATCAAGGCGCACTTTCTTGAACAGACGGGCCTTCATGATGACGATGGTCCATGAAGTAAGCGAAAAGATAAGCAGAGTGAGCATTACGAGCTGTCCGACCGGTCCAGCATGTAAGATCATATCGGTTATTGATAACTGCACGAGAAAATCCTTCCTTAATCAGCTCAGTCGCATGAATACATCGCGACAGTTGCATGACCCGGTAATCCGGTTATTTAAATTATAAAAACTTTTGTTTTACTCTCTAGTTAGCGTGGATATCTTACTTGCTTTTGCTAAAATTTCAACATCCTCGGTGAGGAGGACGGTCATAATAGACTGTTCAGCCGGGCTTGCCACTGAAAATCATGGGGCGGATGTGGCTATTTTGCAGGCAAAATCAACCATGATCGCGGTTTGCCCGTCGACCTTGAGTACTCCTTTGAAATAATATGCCGTTGCAACCGATTCCATAAGTTTGACCTCTATGTGCGCGGTATCTCCGGGGAGCACCATTCTCTTGAATTTGGCGTTGCTTATACGGGTCAGAACAGGAATCCGCCGGTTGCCGAAACCCGTTTCATCGGTCATTTTCGCCATGAGGAGGGCCGCGCTTTGAAAAATGGCTTCACAGAGCAAAACGCCGGGCATGAGAGGATGGCCGGGGTAATGTCCTTTAAAGACATCCAAATCGCCTGGTATATACTTTTCGGTAATTATAAGTCCATCCGCACAGGATACAATTCTATCAACCCAAAGAAAAGGAGGGCGGTGAGGGATAAGGGCAATTATCTCTTCATTGTCTTGCATGACTAGAGGCCGCCGTTTACGTCAAGCACTGTGCCGGTTATGTAGGCAGCACGACTGCCGGCAAGAAACAGCACGGCATCGGCTACTTCTTCGGCGGTGCCGAATCTTTTCATGGGTACCATTTTTTTATATTCGGCCAGCAAATCCTGGTTGAGATCATTGATGAAGTCGGTAGCGATGAATCCGGGAGAAACACAGTTGACGGTAATTTTCTTCTTGGCAACCTCCTTGGCAAGGGTCTTCGTCAGGGCAATCTGGCCGGCCTTTGAGGCGGCATAATTTGCCTGGCCCGGAAACCCGAGATGCGCAACCGGTGAAGTGATATTAATGATCCGGCCGTATTTGTTTTTCAGCATGAGCAGGACTGCCTGTTTGGCCATGAAGTATGTGCCGGTCAGGTTGGTGTCGATAACCTGCTGCCATTGACTGGTGGTCATCAGCGCCAGCATGGCATCCCTGCGGATACCGGCATTGTTGACGAGGATGGATATTGCCTCGTACTTCCGTTCGATCATGCCGAACAGGGAATTGACCTGGCTTTCACTCGCCACATCGCACTGCACAAGTTCCAATTGCGACGCGAATTCGTTGTTTTCCTCGCTGAACAGTTCGGCAGCCCGGGTATTTCCTGCATAAACGCCTATGACTCTTGCCCCCGCTGCAAGGAAAGCGCGAGCGATAGCCCGGCCGATCCCCCTCGTAGCCCCGCTGATTAAGGCGGTTTTGCCGCTGAAGTTTTCCATTGGTTTCACTCAATCCTCAAGAAGCTGTCAACATCGTTGGAGACGATGACGCCGTAGTTTATAGCGCCCAACCAGCCGGACATGATTATGCCGACGGACCCGACGTGGAAAAGACCTGCTACTTGCTTAAAGATAGAACGCGAAATATCGAGACCCTCAAATTTTGTACCAAATGATGTGCCCTTGGTATGCAGGGTATAACTGTTGAATGTTTTGGGGGTTGCTGCTTCCGTCCAGTCTATCTTGCTGCCGACGCCCGGAATGTAGTGCTCGAGATCGGCCAGGGTTCTGGCGATGAGAGATTCCTTTTCGCGCTGATATGCTGCCTGGTCAAGACGGGCCCAGTCGTCAAATCGGCTGTTCATCGAGGCGACTATGGTATAACGGTTCAGGCCCGGCCGGGTTTTCGGGTAGTAGAGAGAAAAGGTTTTTGAATTGGTGCGCATATCGAGCAACTCCTCCGAATCGAACTCCGGTGCCGAGGAGGTGAAAAGCAGGTCGCCGACATCGGCTATGGTTTCCTTTTCCCTGATGCCGAAATAGACCTGACAGCTTGAGTTGTTGACTCGGATTTTATCGACTTTCTCAAGAAAATCGTCTGAATAGGCTTCTCTATCGGTAAGGTTTTTGACAGTGTTGGTGATGCCGCTGTTGGAGACCACCGCTCGACAGGCAATAGTCTTCCCGAGAGTTTCAACGCCCCTCACCCTGCCTTTTTCAATAATAATCTTATCTACCTTGGAGTTGGTACAGATGGTTACGCCGTTTTTCTCCAGTTCGGCGGTCATCATGCCGATCAGTTTATCCGTTCCCCCTTCAAACGTGTACACACCCTTGTTCATAAAATTGGAAAAGACGATACCGTACGTGATAGCCGGATCGTCCAGGGTCGATCCATTGGCATAGGTAATCGGTTCCATGAGAAAACGATGGACATCGGAACGATCCGGGAAAAATTGCTGAAGAAGTTCGCGGGTGGTCATTGTCCGGTCATCGTAAAAGTTCATGCCGGAAATCGTCGCAAAGAACAGATCAATGGTTTTGGCAGGAATTTTAAAATAGTTCTGCAGCAATCGGGTGAAGTCTTCTTTATCAAAAGTCGTGCGTAAGGAAAACTGAGGATTGTCAAAGACAATATTCTTCAGTTGCACGATGGAATTCATGATTGCTTTATTCCAATATTTTTTACAGGTTTTGACCATGCCGTACGGAAACCCATGCAGGGAAATATCGAAAATATGCCCCCGCCGCTTGAACCAGGTAGCCAGGCCGCCGAGTCTGTGGTGGTACTCGAGAAGAAGGACTCTGTGTCCGCAGTTGGCAAGACGGTTGGCGGTGGTGAGACCGCCGAGGCCCGAACCTATGACAACGACATCGTAGTTATCGTCAAGTTGAGAAAATGAGACAGGCATAGCATAACAACTTTTAGGATTGTGAACAGTTAGCCGATTTCTTCGAAAGATTTCTTCTATATCTTTGGCAGGACGTGCTGGTTGACTATCGAAACCCCACTGAGCATGGAACCGATGATCCCGAGAAATCCCTGATCAGTGCCTGCAAGAAAGAGGTTCGAAAACCCGATATTGCCATCTTTTATTTTTACCGGGCTGCCGTAAATTGCTCCGCCAATTTTTGAGGTGTAGCGTTCAATTGTAACGGGAGTGAAAGTGTCTTCATATACAATATTTGCTGAAAAACTGCCAATTATATTCTCCAGCAATTGCACTGAGTGACGTGAAGCAGCTTGTTTTTGCGCCGAGTATTCGGCGGGGTTTGCTGAAAGGTTTTTCCACTTTGTATAATTCGCCAGGTGCGTGGAGCGAACCTCCCGCACCATTTTTTCCGGCAATTCTTGGAAATTGGCGGGAAAGCAGACGACTCCACTGGAAAAATCGACAAAGTCGGCGGGTATCTTATAGTTAAACCGCTCCCCGTTATTAAAAAAGATTATGGTCCTGTCGGCGGGAAGGGTAGGGGGGGATGGTTCCTGAATCCGGAAAATCGATTCGACAAAACCGAGCCGGGGGAGTCTGGCTTGCGGGCTTGGCAAGCCGGTCAGGAGGCGGAGGGTTTCCTCATGACCTATGGTCGACACAATATGATCGCACTCGACTGTTTCACCGGTCGTAAGTTCTGCGCCGATTGCTCTGTTCTGGTTCAGCAGTATTTTTTTTACCCCGCAGTTGAGCCTCAGGTTGCCGCCAAGAGAGCGATAATGGGCATCGAGGAGATCGATGAAATCCTTAATCGTCCCCTTGGGCCGAAACATGCCCTCCTGGAAGATCGCCCGGAACATTATGGCAAATTGACTGAGATCGATATCCTGTTCATAGCTTGATCCATAATACATCAAGGGGCAGAGCATCATCTCGACCAAAAGAGGATTGGCGATTATTTCTGTCAGGAAACTTCTCGTCGATCTGAATGGCGCAGGATGAAAAGGATCGAAAGTTTCGAGAAATTGGAGCAGGCGGTGAAATTGACCGGCACTATCCGGAAATTTGGTGCTTACCTCGCTTCTGAATAATTCAAAATCATTTGAAAACAGGAGGGACGCGCAATCTCGGAAAACAATTTCGCTTTGTATTTGCTGGCAGAATGACAGATCTCTGCGCTGCAGTTTCAGCTGCCGCAGCAATCTGTTGAGCGGGGCTTTTTTGTTGTCGGGCTCAGCGTAGTTGGTAATAGCATGCAGACCGGTTTCAAAAAGAGTTTTGTTCCGATAAAAATAAGAGTTGAGGCCACCGAGGCGGGAATGGGTTTCAACCAGGAGTACATCGGGAGAGAATCGTGCTGCGCGGATGGCAGCGGCCAAACCGGAGAGGCCGCCACCAATAACCAGAAGCGGGACTTTCACAACATCAGACGTTTTTTAACAGCGGCAAAAGATAGGATACACAGCTGTTCAGCGTTGCCAGCCGCGGGTAATCCTCTTCGGGAATCTGGAGTTTATGCCGCTTTCTCAGTTCCATGACGATATCGAGAAAATCCATTGAGTCGAGATCCAGTTGATCACGCAGTGGCTGATCGGGGTCAAGGTCGGTAAAATCCGCTTCGTCGTCTATATCTTCGATAATTTGCAATATCAGATCTTTAATATCTTCTTGTGTCATGAAACTCTCCGGATTAAACGGGTGTCGTAAAAAGGTTAAAAATATCAATGCTCCGACCTTGCTGGAACATTGTAATAGTAAAGGCAAAACACTTCCTATAACATACCATCGCTCTCTTGTTTATATTTTTTTTGCCAAAGAGGGAAAAAATCATTCACCAGTATATTTTTTTACAATGACAGTCGAATTGATGCCAACCATGCCGAATGAATTGTTGAGCAGTGTGGCAACTGAATCAACTTGAATTGCTTTATTGACGACCAGGTTGGCAAGGGCGCATTCCGGGTCGAGATTCTCGATGTTGATTGTCGGGTGGATGATGCCATCATCAAATGACGGCAGGTTGCCAGCCAGTTCCAACACTCCGGCAGCCCCCATGGCATGACCGATTATGCTCTTTGTATTGTTGATATAGGTTGAACTGCAGTTGCCGAAGACTTCTCTGATCGCTTTGCATTCTTCGATGTCGCCCTGTTTTGTGCCGGTGGCGTGGGTGTTGATCAGATCGATTTCCTCCGGTTGCAGATTGGCTCTTTGCAGGGCAAGGCGCATGCATTCAGCTTGTCGTTTACCGTAAGGCAGGACAAAGTCCCTGGCATCGGAATTCATCGCATATCCCACGATCTCCCCGTAAATATGCGCCCCTCTGGCAACGGCTTTGTCAAGATGCTCAACTACATAGAGGCAAGCGCCTTCAGATATGACGATGCCGTTTCTGGCTAAATCGAAAGGACGTGAGGCTAATCTGGGGTCATCGGCCTCGGCGAGAGCTCCCTGCGCCTTGAAACTGGCAAAGATCCCAAAAGATCCCACGGATTCGGAGATACCTCCGGCGATTGCCATGTCTATTTCGCCCAGTTTCAGCATCTGCACCGCCTGGATGAGAGAGGCGTTGCCGGCGGCACACGCCGCACCGATAACATAATGGGGGCCGGTTATGCCGAGGTTCATGGTGATTTCCCCCGCGGGGTTGTTCAACACGGTTCTCGGATTGTGGTGATGGGTCCAATAATCAACGTTGTAATCGTATTGGCTGATATTGTAGACCTCGTTTTCCGTTTCCACCGTGCCGTGCTCGGTTAAACCGATATACACCCCGATTCTTGCGGGAGAGTATGTTGAAATATCAAGTTTGCCGTCCCGCAGGGCTTCATTCGCACAATATACGCCCAGGCAGCCGGCTCGCGTGCCCTTTTTATTCTCTTTTTTCTTGCGATACAGGGTTTCCGGGAAAGAGCAGATGCCGGCCGGGGCTTTGCCGAAATACCTGAGGTCGATTTCCTTGATTTCACTGGTGCCGTTCACCAGTTTTTGTCTGAATTCCTTGAGGGTAGACGCGTTCGGGGCGGCAAGACCAATCCCGGTAATAACTATTCTGCTCGACTGCATGTATTTCTGCATGTATTCCTGCATGTATATATCGTTTGTGAGTGTGGAGTTAATAATGCACGTTATAAAAAGTACGTGTGCGACTGAAGTTTCATTGTAAGAGCCGTAAAGAATGTGGCATTTTTATCACTGCGTCAATGAAAAAACCACGGAATCCGGAGAGGGTCCGGTAAAGCCGAAGGATAATAATGAGTCATGGCCGATCTTTGTCGTGAGAATTCTAATACATCAGTTTATTTTTTTTTCGGCTTGCAGTTTTCCCGGCAAGAAGACCGAGGAAAAAGACCGCCGCTCCAGCCCCAAACCAGAAGAATCGTGTGGTGTCATCCTGTTTAGCTATGGAATTATGGAGCTGGGCAACCTCTTTCCCTCGTTTTTCGTACTCGGCTACAAGGAGATTGTAGCGTTGCGAGGTTTCTTCAAGTTGTTTTGTCATGTCAAGATTCTGCTCTTGCAATTGCGCCACGGATTCGGCCGCTGAACCCGGTGCCGCGGACTGTTTCCGCTCTTTCTGTTCGGTCAGCAGTTGAATGTGTTTTTCGGCTTCACTGAGTTTTTGTTGCAGGCCCGGACATGATCCTGCCCCATCTTTTTCGTTGTCCGTTCCGGTTTTAGACTCAGTTACAGGTATTGACCCGAGTTGCTTTTTCAGGTCGGCTATCTCCTGTCGCAGCTGTTTGACGATGAGTGAATCGGGGAGTTCGGTTTTGAGATACTGTTTGCCTATCCAACCCTGTTTATTGTCCGAGGTTTCAATCTTGTAATAGTTCTCCTGCTCTTCCAGGATACGAACGGGGTCACCCGAGCGGACAACCCCCACGACGGAATAGGGCTTTTCCAGTTGGTCTTTGATGTTTATGACGAGGACACCGGAGATATAGCGCAGATTATCAGGTTCAGAGTGAGCTGCGGCTGGTCCGAACACGATCCGGGTAACAACCAAGGACAGATAAAAAAAAGAAATCATTACAAATCGCAACATACTTGTCTCCGGCACAGATGAACATGTAATTTGTGGGAATGGCGGATGACCGTCGGTTCCCTTTTTTGGAACAATGATCCGATGAACTACTTTAATAGTAAATTATATACAGGTTACCGAGTGTTATGTCAAATTATGGTAGACTTTGGCAGGATTTAAAGACTGAAAATTTCTTTCCCGCAGAAGCTGTCGAGCGTAATTTTGAAATCATTTGTATTCACCTGAAAATACCTTATAATTGCAGAGTGAACGAAGACGGGAATGGGTAATATATTTTGGGGCCGGATGTCAACGTCTTCCTCCTCCTTCAGACAGGTTATTTTGCATGGATAAAACGGCCGGACAGCAGCCCGACGTCCTGGAAAGGATACACCGGCACATCGCCTTGTCCGAAGAAAAGAGGAGCAGGGTCCGGTTCGAACACAATCTCGCTGCTCTTGCCCGGGGTTCTTTTCAGGTTCTCGGAAACGATGAGTTCGTGAGTGACCTTGCCGAATACCTCCCTGAGAAGTATCCGCAAGCGAAAGACCAGAACAGGAAAATCCTCATCGCTCTCAGTGACGCGGTGGTTTCCGGAGAGAGCAGAATCAGGGAGCGGACACTCCCGATTCTGTCGCTTGCCGCTCTCCACTCGCTTCAGCGGGGTGAAAAAGGCGAGATTTTTATCCTCGTGCACGGTTTTTGTAAGTGGCTGGAATTTGAAACAGACGTATTGCCGGGACTGGCGGTTGTAATGAAACGTATTGAGGAGCTATCCGCTTGGCTGCTCGAGATGTCTTACTGGAAGGATGCGGAGAAAATCATCGCTTTGCTGCACAGGATTCTAAGCGGCGAGCTCGAAAAGAGTGCAGCCATCAGAAGTCTTGCTGGAAAAACACTCTGTAACCTGGCCGCCGAATCTCTCATCGAAAGGCTTACGGACAGATATCTGGCTGCAGAACACGATCAGGAAATCTGCAAGGAAATTCTGCTGCATCTCGGTGTGCAAACGACGGGTTACCTGCTGCACCGGGCAATTCGCAGTTTCAATCGCCGGGAACGGCTCGCACTGATAGGTCTTCTGCCATTAACAACCTCCGGCACGGATGCGCTTCCGGTGTTTGAGGAATCGCTGCAACAAAATCCCCCATGGACCGTTGTCAGAAATATTATTTCTATTGTTGCTGAAACCCGCGCAGAATCAAGCTATCCTCTGCTTCAGCAATACTTCAGCCATGAGGACAGTCGGGTTCAGCATGAAATGATCGGCTGCGTCGTCAAACTTGGCGGCAACAGGATGAAGGACCGATTGCTTCATGGTCTTGGCGTGGTGAATGACAGTTTAAAAATCTACATCATCCGCATGCTCGCGGAACTTGAAGGCAGAGATGAGTCGGTATTGTCGGCTCTCTGCGCTCTCTGCGATGCAGCCGCAAAGAGGAGCGTTGGTGCGGCGAACTCCGCCAACGGTCTCCTCGGTGCCATTGCCACCGCCCTGCGGGCTTTCCCGGACCCAAAAAGTATTGATGTGCTGAGCTCTCTGCGGAGACAATACGAGAAAATGCCGGCATCGGATCACCTGTTGCTGCAGATCGATCAAACTCTGAAAATACTTAGGCCCCAACTCAGACACAATCGGCAGCGTCCTGATAACAGAGAAGAAACCGTATCGTTCGATTCCGATCCGCTGCAGCAGCAGATCGCTTTCAATAAGACGGCCAAGATCGAAGAGGAAGTTCGCAAGCTCATTCGTCAGGGTGAAAGGAAAGGAGCCGGCGAATTCCTTTATAAACATGCTCTCGCTGCCGGCCGGGAAAAGGATTTTGTCACCGCTGAAATGCTGAGGGATCGGATGCTTGAAATCGACCCCATGGCGCTTGCCGAGGTGGTGGAACTCGGAGAGTGGATAGAAGAACAAAAAACAACCTTGATCGGCGCCCATCATATCGAAATCTGGAACAATCTCTATGAAGAAATGGCGACGGAGGAATTTAACGCGCTCTATCAGGGGTTACGCCACGAGGACTACCGCAAGGGCGATCTCATTGTTCAAGCGGGCGAATCGGATGAATCCCTCTACTTTGTAAATTCCGGCTTCATAAGTCTGAATTGCGTTATTGGGGACAACGAACACTTTCTCAAGCGGATGGGGCCAAGCGATGTTCTTGGCAGCGAGCAGTTTTTCTCCGCATCGGTCTGGACTGTCTCTCTCAAGGCACTCTCGGATGTCCAGGTGCAGGTTCTTGATAAAGTCGCTTTCAGGACAATAGCCGAAAACTTTCCGGAATTTGAAGAAAAACTGCGGAGATACTGCAAGAAGTTCGCAAATGTACCGGAATTATTAAAAATGTCTGGCGGCGACCGCCGAGAATATCCGCGTTTTCCACTCACTCTTCTGACTAAGAACTATCTCCGTGACCCCTATGGAACTCAAGGTTCGAGAAGTTTTAATGGGGAACTCGTCGACATTTCGCGCAACGGCCTGGCTTTTGCGATCAAGATTTCGAGCCGAAATAAGACAAGATTGCTGCTTGGCAGACAGATCGTTTCGGTAATCCAAACCGAGGGCGAATCCCTCGTACAATGCAACGGAGTTGTCGTCGGGGTCAGAATACACGATGCAGCCGTCCAGCATTATACCGTGCATGTCAAGTTTTCCAGGAATATTGATGATATCGTTTTCAAACAGATAGTCTCCATGGTTCAATAAAAGTGAACGTGCCGCTACCCGAAATTTCCGTGTCTGCCAAGACTCCCCGTAATAAACTTGTGGTCCGGGGGCTGGATATTTCTCCGCCGATCGCCCTTGCTCCCATGGTTGGACTTTCTCACTCCGCGTTGCGCACCCTGGTGCAGGAGCAGGGAGGAGTGGGGCTGCTCTACACCGAAATGCTGGCGGCCAGACGATTGCCCCACGATAATGCAAATTGTTCGCCTCTGCTGATCAGGAGTGCAGGCGAGAAACCGCTCTTTTATCAACTTGTGGCGGCATCCGACCAATATATCCGGGCGGCGGTTGAGAAACTGCACAGGCTGGGGGCCCAGGGGGTTGATCTGAATCTTGGTTGTCCGGCGCCAATCCTGAAGAAACAGGGGGCCGGCATATCCCTTGCCGATGACGATGAGCAACTCCGCAAGGTGCTACGGGCATTGCGGAAGAACACGGAGTTGCCGGTCAGCGTAAAGATTCGTCTGGGAGAGCGTATCGATATTGGCAAATCGAGAAAATTCTGTCGATTTTTGCAGGATGAAGGTGTCGATCTGATCACCATTCATGCCAGGCTCAATGGTGAAAAATTTTGTCGCAAACCTCGGTGGGCGGTGATAGGCGAGATTAAAGACGCCGTATCGGTGCCTCTCTTTGCCAATGGCGGCATCTTTACGGTCGAGGATGCGCGAAAGTGCCTCGAATTGTCCTGCGCCGATGGCCTGATGATTGGCCGGGGGGCAGGGGAAAATCCCAACCTGTGCGCCGAAATCGCCGCGGCTGTTTATGGCGGGACGATTGGCAAGCCAGGCAGGAAAGGAGATATTTATTTCAAGTTTATCAGATTATTGGAAGAGCGGTTCGCTCCCGAACGGCAGCTTGGCAGATTGAAGCAGTTTACTTCTTATTTTGCCGCTCCGTTTCCGTTTGGCCATCAATTAGCGGCGGCGATTCAGACCAGCAATTCAATTGACCAGGCAAGGCAGAGGGCAGCCGATTTTTTTGCGGCAAACGACAGCATCTGACAGCTGCAAACACACTACAGCCATGGAGGAAAAGAGATGATCGATCTTATCAAAAAAGCCGTCCTGACAGGAATAGGGATTGCGTCACTCACCAGGGAAAAAGTTGAAGAATTTTCCAAGGAATTAATCGATAAAGGCAAGCTTACGGAACAGGAAGGAGAGAAGTTTGTGCAGGAAATGCAGAAAAGAGCGGAAGAATCGCGAGAAGCGCTGAAAAATCAGACTGATAAATTTGTTGAATCGGCACTGAGTACAATGCAACTGGCGAAATCTTCGGATCTTGAAAAGCTGCAGGCCGAGATCGTGGCGCTGCGCCAGGAGATAGAGGCTCTGCGCAATAAAAGCGAGGGATGACGTCAGCCCCCCAAACCGCCTTATTTTCTGAAAAGACGGCTTTTTATCTTATCTGCAATGATGGTTATCTCGGAGAGTTTGAGTGAATGCAAAATACCTCCATAGAGAATAACCGCCGTGAACAGAAGACCGGACAGCGCGGCAACCTGCTGCGCTATATTTCCGGTGAGCCATTTGTCGCAAAACGGAAGCGCCAGGAGCAGCATGGCGATGAGCGCCAGGGTGGCCACGGCGATCTTCCCGAGTCCCTTCGCCAGGTAAGGCAGGGAATAGCCCTGGAGTTTCCTGTAGAGTACTGTCATAAGGAAAATAAAATTGATGAGCATGGTGCATGAAGTGGACAGCGCTATGGCCAGATGCTGGAACTGATCGATGGTGAGGTTGATGATGACAATATTGCAGATTATCGCCAAAAAACTGGCGATTACGGGATATTGCGTCTTGTCGAGGGCGTAAAACGCCGGAACGAGCACTTTATTGGCCGAGTAGGCGAAAAGGCCGATGGCGTAGAGGCTGAGGGTCTGGGCAGTCGCAACGGTGTCGAGAGCGGTAAAGGCACCGTGTTCGAAAATCACCCGGATGATCGGTTCTGACAGAATTATCAGACCTGCGGTTGCCGGCAGAGTGAGGGCAAAGACCATGGTCAGCGATGACACCATGGTGCCTTTCATCGCCGCAATGTTTTTTTGAGCGGCCTGTTTGGCCAAAACCGGCAGCATGGCAATGGAGAGGGCAACTCCGAAGACGCCGATGGGTAACTGCACCAGCCGGAATGAATAATAGAGCCATGAGACCGAGCCTTCGGCACAGGATGCCGCAAAATTTGTATTGATGAAGATGTTGATCTGGGTGGCGGATAATCCAATGGTTGCCGGAATCATCAGTTTGAGGATCTGCAGCAGGCCGGGATCTCCCAGATTGCATACCGGACGATAGCGGAAACCGGTGCCGAGAAGGGCCGGAATCTGGATGGCGAGTTGCGCCAAGCCGCCGATAAGCGTGCC
>AMFJ01007707.1_pt1 | contig 18794 bp, 19 predicted proteins | sample 427208 | NCBI WGS metagenome assembly AMFJ01 (sample SAMN02954298, study PRJNA114691) | groundwater metagenome | biome: aquatic; feature: subsurface aquifer; material: sediment; isolation source: subsurface aquifer sediment | place: USA: Rifle, CO | collected 2008-08
TCTCACAACTTTTGGATCAATTATACGGGGGCAGGTCACTTTCATATACATGGATGAGTAAAAATACCAGAAAAACAGTAAATACGAATGGAGAAAGATTTAAAGATTGTGTAATAGGTACAGTCTGTCCTGATAATGGTAAGACATTTTTTCTTCAAACCGAATGGATGGATTCACTGATTGTAGCAGCTTTTTTCAAAGAATTATCAGATTTTTATCCTGACAAGAAGCATTTGATTATTGCAGATAATGTTGCATATCATAAAAGTCAAGGGGGAAAGATTATCCGCTTCCTGACAATATTGAATTATTCTTTTTACCAGCATATTCACCAGATTTAAATCCTATTGAAAGACTCTGGAAATATTTCAAAGACGAATTTTTAAACAATAATTTATATAAAAACCTTGTCAAAATTAAAGAAACTGTTTATGAAGGACTGAAAAATATTATTAATTCTGGTGATTTAGTCAAAAGCATTTGCTCGATTTAACGATTACTATTTATGATTGGTATAAGTCAATTTCAACCTTAATAATTCAATCAATAAGCAAAGAATACTTCTTGTAATAGCTTAAATATAACGTCATTTATTTTAATGTTACAATAATAACTGAAAAATAAATTTATGATATGATTTTTTTGCAATTGTAACAAGGTGTGACTGGTGATTTCATTTAATAAACCGTATTCGTCAATAGAAGAAATTAAAAATATAATAGATTCGATCGAAAAAGGTAAAATTTCAGGAGATGGCTATTATACGAAACTTTGTAATGAATGGTTTCTAGATAATTATAATGTAAAATCCCTTTTGACACATTCTTGTACAGCCGCTCTTGAAATGTCAGCAATATTACTTGATATACAACCTGGCGATGAAGTTATTATGCCATCTTATACTTTTGTCTCTACTGCAAATGCCTTTGTACTTCGTGGCGCTACGCCTGTTTTTGTTGATATAAAGCCTAATACTCTTAATATTAATGAAGAAAAAATAGAGCAGGCGATCACTCCAAAAACCAAAGCGATTGTCCCTGTTCATTATGCGGGTGTTGCTTGCGAAATGGATAAAATAATGACATTGGCTAAAAAGTATAATCTTTTTGTGGTGGAAGATGTTGCACAAGGTTTTGATAGTTATTATAAAAATCAAAGACTTGGTACAGTTGGAAATCTTGGAACATTAAGCTTTCATGAAACAAAAAACATTATATCGGGTGAAGGCGGTGCATTGTTTATAAATGATGAAAAGCTTTCTCAAAGAGCAGAAATAATACGAGAAAAAGGTACTAACCGTTCAAGATTTTTTCGTGGAGAAGTTGATAAATACACTTGGGTTGATATAGGCTCATCATACTTACCAAGTGATATTATAGCAGGTTTTTTATATGCTCAACTCAACAATAGCTATGCAATAACGCAAAAAAGACTCGACCTATGGGAAGATTACAATGTATTTTTCAATCAATATGAAAATGCAGGAATTATTAAAAGGCCTTTTATTCCTAATGAATGCAGACATAATGCGCATATGTATTATGTTCTATTTAATTCTTTTGATGAAAGGAGTGAATTCATTTCATATTTAAAAGACAACGATATTATGTCAGTATTTCATTATATTCCGCTACATAGCTCTCCCGCAGGGAAGAAATATTGCAAAACGTTATCTTCTATGAATATAACAAATAAAATAAGCGATACTCTTGTTAGAATGCCTTTATATTATGAATTATCAAAAGATAATCTGTCGAAAATTTTTGCATGCATTCAAATCTTCATGAAAAATAGGTATGGAGTTTAAAATGATAAAAATAATTGTCGATAGTGATTCTCTGGAAGTTGTCGAAAATTATATAAATTTGTGTAATTTACTGAATCAAAACAACTACGAATGTACAATTTACGGATTAACTAAAACCGACAGCGAACGATGCAAATCTTCTCATATATCTATGTTTTCACCCCAAAAAAATGATACAATCATTCTTGATAATATTTCTGTAAAATCAGTTAATGATGTTTATAATTTAGCCAGAATTTTAAATCCACCTGTTTATAGCCTTAAAAAAAACAAGCTTAAGTATAAAATTAAAAGGTGGATCAAAATTCAAAAAGAAAAACTAAAAATTGTTTTTGAACTGCCAAAGCCTAAAAACTTTGATTTAATTACAAATTTGTCAGCGCCAATAGTTGATATTTATGGACAAAATCTTGAAAAAACAGCTAAAATTGCCGGTGTTCTCACAGTGATTAAACCTGATGGGCAAATTGAAGTTTCAATAAAAAAAGCTATCGATGATGGTATGGAAAAAGTCCTGCTTTTTGGTCGTATAGGGGATCCTGTATATTATCACGATAAAATCAGCCCTATCTTAAAAACTTATCATGGCAAAGTTCAATATTGCGGATATCCTGACTGCAGAGAAAAAATTTATTCACAGATTTCTCACGTTTATGATTTTTCAAAAAATCGCAATTTGCCATATCTGGAGATGGAATTTACTAACAATAATGTAGCTTTATGCTCAAATCACCTTCTGACTTACGTTAAAAAAACAGAAGATGAAATTATAGAAACACTGAGCAAAAAGTTCAATCTCAATAAACATAAAAGAAGTAATATAACTGTTGTGCTAAACGGTTTTCGCAGGGGCAAAAATCTTGAAAAACAGATTAATGCCCTGAAAAATCAAACTATTAAGCCTGATGAAATAATGCTCTGGTATAATGACCCCGGAAAAGGTTACAATATAAATCGTAAAATGGCAGCACAGGCAAAATCAGCTATTTCTAATGAGAATTGGGGAGTTTGGGCCAGATTTTATTATGCGATGAACGCAAAAACCAAATATATCTGTGTTTTTGATGATGACACAATTCCAGGTAGCAAATGGCTCGAAAATTGCCTTGAAACAATAAAAGAACATAGAGGTTTACTTGGAACAATCGGACTAATATACAATGATAAAGACAATTATTATAATCACACACGATATGGTTGGGCAAATCCTAATAAAGAAACCACAAAAGTCGATATCGTTGGACATAGCTGGTTTTTTGAAAAAGAATTTTTAACAGCATTTTGTCGAGAATGGCCGCTTTTGGATGTAAAAATATGCGGTGAAGACATTCATTTTTCTTATACATTGCAAAAATATCTTGGATTAAATACTTATGTTCCTCCGCATCCTGAAAATGATCAAACTATGTGGGGTTCCTTGAAAGGCTGGGAATTAGGAGTCGATAATCATGCAATTTCTCATCAACATATAGTAAATTCAAATAATAGTTTTCTGTTTGGGGTGAACGATTATTTTAAAGAGTGTCAAAAAAATGGCTGGAAATTGATAAAATTTGAGGAGGTAAACAAATGAAAACCTTTGAAGGGGATTTTTATAAACTGTTAAACCTGCTCAAAAAGCATGAACCTTTTGCTTTTAATCGTTTTTCAGATGGCGAATTGTTTATTTTACAGGATAAAGAGTTAATTTTAGCTGAAAACCTTGTTCAAGTTGGAGATAAAGTCTATGGACATTCTTATACAAAAGAAGATTTTAAACATTTTGACCCTAAAGAACACGGATTCTATAAAGATAGGCTAATAGAATCTTTTAAATTTGACAAATACAATTATTATAAAGGGATTTGCTGTAGGTGTTGCACCTCAGATAAAGATTTTGAATGGCAATTTGAGATTTTAGGTGATAAAAGCAACCCGAATCTTACATGGGCTAATTTGTGGGTAAACGGGAATTATCCTAAATTTATTAATGAAATGTATCCTGTTTTTAATGAATATAAAACTGTATTTGTTTGCAATGAAAATGCTGATTTATCGGCAATGCCTTTTATCGTAAAGGATTTCAGGGTTGGCTATAATGCAATGATCAACGATTATCATAAAATTGATGAAATTAAAAACTGGATTTTAGAGAACAATATTGAAGGATATTTATTCTTATTTTCAGCATCATCCTTCAGTAAAATGGCTATTCATCAGCTTTATGAGGCTTGTGATAAAAATACTTATATTGATGTTGGTACATGTTTGAATATTTTTATGGACATGAAACAAGATCGCTCGTACTTGAAAGAATACTGGCTGGGCGAAGCGGGACAGGATTTGAATAAGATCTGTATTTGGTAAAGAGAAAAATGAGCTACAATAATTATATTTTTGTTAAAAATGAAGAGAAATATTTTGAGTTCATCAGAAACTTAAGGAATGATGATGAATTGGTGTCAGGTTTTATCGAACAGGCTAAAATTACCAGAGAACAGCAAAGACAATACATGGCAACTCATAAGGACAAATATTACATCTCGCTATTAAACGATGAACCTGTAGGCTTTATTGGTGTAGTTGATAACGATGTAAGGCTTGCTGTTAAAAAAGAATTTCAAAGAAAAGGGATTGCCTCTTTTATGCTTCAGGAATTAAGTAGAATTTATGAGTCTTTTGGTGTCCAGGTTAAGGAAGATAATATAACAAGTATTGAGTTATTTAAAAAAAATGGATTTATTGAAGTGGGTACTAGAGTTCAAAATAATCAGAGATTAATCATTATGGAAAAAGGGAAAGATAATGACTAAAAAAATAGCTTTATGTTTATATGGAAAATACAATAATAGATATTCTCTGAATAGTGGAGATGATGGGACTCAGTATATTAAAGACAACATTTTAAAAGGAAGAAAAATAGATGTTTTTGCATATTCCACTGATCTGGAAAATGAAGAAAAAATTAGAAAAAATTATAAAGATTATTTCAAATCAGCAGTCTTTGAACCTCAAAAAACCTTTGCGGAAGAAATAGAAGAAAACAAAATTGATGAAAATCTTTTCAATCCTGCTGGTGGGCAAGTTTTCAGAACAGTAGCAAATTCTTTGAGCTTTTTCTATTCAAGAAAAAAATCTATCGAGTTAAAACAGCAATATGAAAAAGAGAATAATTTCAAATACGATATAGTAATAGTTTGTCGTTTTGATTTAGGGCAAATAGATAAATATAATGGATATCAACCTTATAAGGTTAGCGAAATTAACTTTAATGAACATTTCGATATGAACTTTATTTATAGTGCTATGTGGAATCAGATGAACTGCGGTTATGCGGATCAGTGGTTTTATTCAAATAGTGAAAATATTGATACTTTAGCCCTGCTGTACGAAAAATCTTTGCAGTATTTTAAAAAAGATAGTACCTATATTAAAGCTATAACAGGCGGTTTAATGGATAGTGATGCGGATGACGAATTCAGCAATGAGTTTTTCAGGCCGGAAGAATTTAAAAGCAAAAATTTTGTAAAATACGATATTAGTCAGGCTATAAATAACCACTTGATGCATAAATGGTTTTTTATAGATGTCGGATTGTATGAAAAATCCAAATATGCTTCCAATATTGATAATATCGCCAATATTTTGTACACGCATACAGATTGTACAGATGTTTGGCCAGCTTATTTCGGGCAAATGGAAAAGCTTTTTAATGCTTTTTCTAATAACTATGTTTTTGTAAATAAAAACTCTGATAAAATTCCTAAATACTATACTCAAATAATTTATGACGATACAAAACCCTATGCTCAAAGAATTTTAGACTGTTTTAAGCAGGTAAATGGCTTTGAGATATGCTTTTTTGCTCATGAAGATATGTTTTTATATAGTTTTCCTAAAATGGGTAAAATCCGTAAATATGTTGAAGCTATGGACTTAAAAGAAGGAATTTTTTGTAAACGTAATAAGTTTGATTTTATTAAAATGATTAAAGGCGGAGATTTTATCAGTAAGCCAACAGATATTGATGAAACACTATTTGTCTTAGACTTGAAATCCAATTGGATATTTTCTATTCAGCCAAGTTTTTGGAATATAAAGAGATTTGTTGAATTTTTAAATTATCATAAAACTCAGAATATCTGGGAATTTGAAGAAGCTGCACAGGAAACCTGTAAAAAAATGAGAATAAGAGGAGCTTATTCATTTGGGCAGGGCGAAAAAAGAGGAATGTATCATTGGGACAATGACGTTTACCCTTATATTGCAACAGCTATTGTCAAAGGCAAATGGAGCATTGAAGAATATGGCGATAGATTGCAAAAAATCCTCGATGAGCATGGTATTGATGTCCATCAAAGAGGGATTTATAAATATTAAACCGTTATAGACTTTTTTTCATTATAAAAATATGATGATTTGAAGGTTTATTAATAAATAATTGTTTACAGAATTATAATTAGATTATAAATAAATAGAAGCTACATAGTTTACAGGAATATTCTACTCGAATAGGGCTGTAAATTGATAAAAATTTAGAAAGAAATTAACTATGCAAATATTAAGTCATAGAGGATACTGGAAAACAGAAGAAGAAAAAAATACTGAGACTGCATTCAGACATTCTTTTCAGATTGGGTTTGGCACAGAAACTGATGTCAGGGATTTAAAAGGAGAACTTGTAATTTCTCATGATATGCCTAAAGGCGGAGAGATGACTTTTGAGAAATTCTTGCAAATATATTGCGAGTACGATAAAACTCTTCCTCTTGCAATAAATATTAAAGCAGATGGTCTTGGAGCGGAGCTAAAGAGGCTTTTTGAAAAGTATGATATTCAAAATTATTTTCTGTTTGATATGTCTGTTCCTGATTTGATATGTCTTTTGCGAGAAGAATTGAAATGTTTTACCAGAGAGAGTGAATATGAAATAATACCTTCTTGCTATGAAGAATCTGAAGGTGTTTGGGTTGATTGCTTTAAATCCGACTGGATTGAGGAAAAAGACATCAAAAAACATCTCGATGCTGGCAAAAAGGTGTGTATAGTTTCTCCTGATCTGCACAAAAGAGATTATCGGCATGTTTGGGGAAAATATAAAAAATTTGATGTAATAAAAGGTTTTGACTTAATGCTTTGCACAGACATTCCCGAAGATGCAAAAAAATTTTTCATGCTAAAATAACAAAAAAGAGTTGAGAGAGTCGGAAGATGAGCGAAATTAAAGCGATAATTTTTGATATGGACGGGGTGCTTATTGAAGCAAAGGATTGGCACTATGAGGCGTTAAACAAAGCTTTGGATCTTTTTGGTTTTGAAATAAGCAGATATGATCATCTTGTTACTTATGACGGCCTTCCAACAAAGCAAAAGCTTACAATGCTTTCTGTGGAGCGAGGATTACCAAGAGGATTACATGATTTTATTAATGATATGAAACAGATTTATACACTTGAGATGACTTATGCAATGTGCAAACCTCTTTTCTGTCATCAAAGAGCCTTGTCAAAGCTGAAGGATTTAGGATATAAGACAGCCGTTTGTTCAAATTCCGTGCGTCAAACTATTGATTTAATGATGGAAAAAAGCGATCTGGCACAGTATCTTGACTTTAGTTTGAGCAATCAGGATGTTACAAGATCGAAGCCTGATCCTGAAATATATTTGAAAGCTATAAATAAAATGAACTTAAATCCTGATGAATGTTTGATTTTAGAAGACAATCAAAATGGCATAAAAGCTGCTATTGCAAGCGGAGCTCATCTTTTAAAAATTGAAACTGTTGAAGATGTAAATTTTGAAAATATCCAAAATAGAATTAAAGAAATCGAGAGGAACTAATGAAAACAATAGTTTTAATGGCCGGTGGTTCAGAAGATTTTGCAAAAGAAGGATATAAATTCCCTAAATATTTGTTGGAAATAAACGGAAAGCCTCTTTTAGAGCACGTTATAAATAGTTTTTCAGCGATTGATTCAGATTTTATTTTCATCGTAAAAAAAGAAGATGCTCAAAAATGGCATTTAGAGAGTGTAATTAAACTTCTAGTTCCTGATGCCAAAGTCTTCAAAGTGGAAAAAGAAACAAAAGGTGCTGCATGTACTGCTTTATTTGCCATTGACGATATTAATAACGATGAACCTTTGTTGATTACAAATGGGGATCAGATTCTGGATATAGATTATAAAGAATTTTCTGAAAGTTTTAAAAACAAAGATGGAGGAGCGGCTATTTTTGAATCCGTACATCCTCGCTGGAGTTATGTAAAACTTGACGAAAATGGACATGTAGTGGAGGCAAGCGAAAAGCGTCCTATTAGTAAAAACGCTACAGCAGGAACTTATTATTACAGTAAAGGCAGTGACTTCGTAAAATCAGTAATAAATATGATTAAAAAAGATGCCAATGTGAACGGGCTTTATTATGTTTGTCCTGCGTTTAACGAAATGATTTTAGAACAAAAAAAGATTTCAACATACAAAATACCAAGAGAACATTACCATTCAATTGCCAATGTTGAAGGCTTAAAACAGTACGAAAAATTCTTACAAAAATAACAGGAGAAAAATATGATAAATATAGTTATTCCTATGGCGGGAGCAGGTTCAAGGTTTCTACAAGCAGGGTATGACAAGCCAAAACCTTTTATAGAAGTTTTAGGAATACCAATGATCTGTCATGTTCTTGAAAATCTTAAAATAAAAGATGCAAAATTTATTTTGCTCGCAAGAAAAGAGCATGTTGAAGCTGAAAAAGAAACGGTTGATTATATTAAAAGTAATTATAATGTAGAATTTATTTTAATTGATAAATTAACAGAAGGAGCTGCCTGTACAGTATTGTATGCTCATAAGTTTATTAACAATGATGAGCCATTATTAATTGCTAATAGTGATCAGATTGTCGATATGAACGTCTCTGATTATATTCAGGATAATTTTAATAGAAATCTTGATGGTTCCATCCTCACATTTGAGGATAACCATCCTAAATGGAGTTTTGCAAAAATTGATGATAACGGTATAGTTACTGAAGTTAAGGAAAAAGAGCCAATAAGTAATTATGCTACCGTTGGAATTTATTTATTTACAAAAGGAAGAACTTTTGTAGAATCTGCAATAGATATGATCGTTAGAAATGACAGGGTAAATAATGAATTTTATGTATGTCCTGTCTATAATTATTCAATCAAAGCTGGAGCAAATGTTGGTATTTATAATATTAATAAAGATCAAATGCACGGTACAGGTACTCCAGAAGACCTGAACCTTTATATTAATTTTAGGAAAGGGCTTGCATCAGTATGAAAACAGCTAAACTGGATGATATGATAAAAGGCTGGTTTGTTGGGAATTTTAATCCAACTCTATACCAGACAAATGATGTTGAAGTTGCAGTGAAATCATATAAAAAAGGGGATTATGAAGGAAAGCATTATCATAAAATTGCAACGGAAATAACAGTTATAGTCTCTGGTAGAGTTAAAATGAATGGAATTGAGTATAAAGCCGGAGATATTATAACGATGGAACCTAATGAAGCTACTGATTTTGAATGTTTGGAAGATAATACTGTTAATGTCGTTGTAAAGTTGCCTGGCGCAAATAACGATAAGTATGAAGAATAGTCTAGTATTAAAGATTTCATTAGAATCTCTTTAATATGCACGAAAAACTAGTTTCTTTTTAAAAAGTATTTGAAACTTTACTTTGAAAATTTGGTTTGGATTATAAAAAGATGAAAATCTCTATCATCATAGCCAGTTATAATTATGCAGATTTAATAGGCAGAGCTATTGAATCAATAATTTCTCAAACTTATGATAATTGTGAATTAATTATTGTTGATGATGGGTCTGTTGATAATTCAATTGAAATTATAAACAAATATGTTGAAAAATATGAAAATATTCACTTATATCAACATCCAAGCAGTGAAAACAAAGGACTTAAAGAGACAGTAAAATTGGGGTTAGAAAAAGCTACGAGTAATTATATCGCATTTCTAGAGTGTGATGATTATTGGGAAAATAATTATCTTGAAGAAAAAGTTAAAATTTTAGAAAAATATCCAAATATAAAATTTATTTTTAATGATGTTAATCTTGTTGGAGATGAAAAATCAATAAGGAAATTAGATAGCCATTTTAAAATGTCTAAACGATTTTTATCCATGAAACCTTGGCCTCGCAAATTGTTTCAATACTTTTTTATGCTTAATCTTGTTCCTACTTTTTCTAGTGTCCTAATTGAAAAAAGCGTAATTAAAAGTTGTGATTTTGAAACTCCAATTGATGCTTTACTTGACTTATGGCTATGGATTCAAATTTCTGCTAATAATAAATTTTATTATATTGATAAAAAATTAACCAATTGGATGATACATCCCGCTAGCTATTTAAACACTTCACCAGATGTTGCAAATAAGAAAAAACAGAAATTATTTTTTGATTGCGCAATCAAATTAATTATGGTTAAAAAAAGAGGAAATATACTCATGTTTTTCAAGTTAATGCTCTTAAAATCTTTCATGATTCCAAGGATAGATAAATTATTTAGGGGTCTGATAAAAAAATTGCTTGTAATAATGGAGTCCTAGATTTCTTATCTTAGTTTTAAACTTGATTTAATCCAGTTTTATTGCAAAACCTGTTTTTTTACCTGAAAAATTGGGATTATGAAAAGGATCATCTGGTAAAACCTGTTCCCAGTTATCCATAAAATATTTTATTTCCTGCTTAAGAGAGGTCTTGTGCTTACCTCTGCGAGATATTTTTTCATAATGACAAAGAACGCTGTGAGGACAAAAAACATTGTAATAGCCTTTATTTATAAGTTTTAGGGAAAAGTCCATATCGTTCCATTCAACGGCTAATTCCTCTGTTAATCCTCCAACTTCCCAATATTTATCTTTAGAAATCATTACACAAGCTCCGCTTAGGCAGCTGCATTCTCTTGGTACATCATTATAATTTTTATAGCCTGATTTGTTAGAATCCATAAGGCTATTAATATGGTTTACCCCTTTTTCTCTGGTAATTATACCAACATGTTGAATCCTATTATTAGGATAAAGTAGTTTAGGTCCAACAGCACCACTTTGAGATAGCTGAGCAAAGCCTAGCATTGATTCTAACCAGTCAGGTGTAATAACTTCTGTGTCATTATTCAATAGTAATAAATATTCCCCACTAGCGGCCTTAGCTGCCATATTGTTTAATCTTGAAAAATTAAAATCAATATCAGCGCTTAAGGCTCTATGCTTTGTTTTTTCAATATAGTCTAAGGTTTCAGGTTCACTACTTCTGTTATTAACCAGAACTATTTCATAGTTCTTATAGCTAGATTTAGACTCAATACTGTCTATACATTGTTTTAAATAGCTAATTTTGTCTTTAAAAGGTATTATTATTGAGATCAAAGGCTCTCCTATAGGATAAGATTTAATTAAATTATAGTTTTTATGTTTATAATCAATAATTTTGGCATTTAAGCCACGTTCTTTGATCTCATTTTGTACTGTTTCTTGTGTAGAAATATTCTTGTCTCTCTCATAATTAGAATGATGCTTATGATATAAGATATCCGGTATTCTTTTTATCTTTAATGATTGCCTTGTCAGTCTTAAAATAAGCTTGTAAATCTCATTATTTGATATTTTATGAATATTTTTAAGCTCATTTATTAAATTACCATTTATTTTAATTGCTAAAAGCCCGTTAAAATAATTATGGCTATACAATAATAGGGGTGAATATTCCGGTTTAAAGTAAGGCTCAACTCTTATACTAAATTGATTTATAACATCATTATCTGAGTAAATAATATCAGTATTTTCATTGATTAAATTCGCTAAAGAACTTAAAGTAAAAACAGAAATTATATCTTTTTGCTCTACAAAGCAAATATGTGTGCAGTTTTTTTGTAGTATTTCATTAATTAAATTGTCCTTATCTATAAAAATTTCATAATTTTTATAATTTTGCTTATCAAGCAATGCTTTAAGCTTATTAAAATCTGCTTTGTTAAAGTTATCCTTATAAAAATAGATAATCGCAAATTTTATACCTGAATTTTTAATAGGTTTTATCTTTTTTTTATTATTAATTTTCCAAATAGTATATCTTATTGGACTATCAGTACTTAAGATTTTATCCAATGTAGAAATACCAGCGTTTTTAAGCTTTACACTGCTTTTATTAAAATCGCCTTTTAAAATATCAATAATAAAATTTTTAAATATAACCGGATATTCTTTTATTTTTGCCATTTCATCTAATTAAATTAAATATTACTAGGAATATTGTACAAGAAAAATATTTGAAAATAAGTTTACACTTGATAAAATGATCCATTATATGTGAGAAGATTTTTAATCTATGCTAGTTTTCAAAGCTTTGATTAGATGAGGATCGTGCTGTTCTTAGACTTTCAATAAGGTCACTAAGTGTTCCATCACCATTATCTGATTCTTGTTCAGGATTAGATCTCCACTTTTTCTTATCCCTGTTCTTCAGCCAAAATATACACGCTGTTGTATCAGGATGCACGATTTTCCTGGTTCGCTTAATTCTGACTGGTTGTTTAGTGATAATTGATGTTTCACCATCTTTTGTTTCTGTTGTTGTTTTTGTAGCCAGTATAACTTCTTCTATCTCTTCATATTCATAACCTAAAGCTTTTTTTAGTAAAGCAGATTCAACTTGATAATCGACTATTTCTTTATTTTTCTTTAGCGACTCTCTAAATTCCACATATCTTTTTTGCCAGTTGTAAAGAGTTGTTTTACCTATATTTAACTTTTGGGCTATTTGTGTATTTATTAGGCCTTCTTTGGCATATTTTGCAGCTAAATGAGGATGCATCTCAGGATCATATTTCATTAGTATTCTCCTAGAATTTTGTTTTTATAATTTTATTCCCAATAAAACTTTAAACCATTTGCTCTTTTAGTTCAAAAGCAAGGATATACTAGAATTCTAAGATTCAAGAATTTATGATGAAATTTTATAAAAGTTAGTGTTTTAGAGCCTCTCGATGTTACCAAATTAGCAAACAGTATTTATATAAATTATTATATAATAATTTATATAAATACACTGGGATAAAAGTAATTTTCTTTTAAGGACTCCCAAAACTCCATTTTTTATAAAGTTTAAAAAGCTTTGCTAAAAATAAGGACATAAACTATAACACTTTAAGGAATGATGACAAAAATTGAAAGCACGATAAGCACACTATAGAACAAGAAAAGTCATCAAGAGAGCCAGAAACTCCATCCTTTGCAGCAGAGGATAGCCTTTAAATAACGCTTAGTAGCAGGAATATCTTAAAAATAATAATTCAGTTATTCATTGGCAATACTTAATAAATACTGCCCGTATTCGCTTTTTTTAAGTTTTTCAGCCAGCTCCATTAACTGATTCTTAGTTATAAAACCTTTTTTATATGCTATTTCTTCCAGGCATGCCACTTTTAGAGCTTGATTATTTTCTATAGTTTCTATATAGTGAGATGCTTGAAGAAGGGACTGATGAGTTCCTGTATCAAGCCAGGCGAATCCGCGTCCGAACAGCTCAACATTTAAATTGCCTTGCTGTAAATAAATATTATTAAGATCAGTTATTTCTAATTCTCCTCTTGGTGATGGTTTAAGATTTTTTGCAAGTTCCACCACCTTGTTATCGTAGAAATATAATCCGGTTACGGCAAAGTTTGATTTTGGATTCTTGGGCTTTTCTTCCAGTGATAAGGCTTTACCATCATTATCAAATTCGACCACGCCAAATCTTTCAGGGTCTTTTACTCTATAGCCAAATACTGTAGCTCCAGATTGCTTATTTACAGCATTTTTGAGCATGCCAGAGAATCCTTGACCATAGAATATATTATCCCCAAGGATTAAAGCTACATTATCATTCCCGATAAATTCTTCTCCAATAATAAAAGCTTGTGCCAGACCATCAGGAGAAGGCTGGATTGCGTATGAAATAGATAATCCCAATTCATTGCCTGTTCCTAAAAGCTGTTCAAAACGAGGGGTATCTTCAGGGGTTGAAATGATTAATATTTCTCTAATTCCAGCTAGCATTAGAACTGATAGAGGGTAATATATCATTGGTTTATCGTATACAGGCAAAAGCTGTTTTGATACACATCTTGTCACCGGATAAAGGCGTGTTCCACTACCGCCAGCCAGAATTATCCCCTTCATACTAATACCTCACTATATTCTTCTATTGCCCTTTCCCAATGCTGACATAATCCTGCATTATCCATAACAGAATAAGCAGGTCTCTTGGCAGGTCTTGGGAATTCAGCTGTAGTTACCGGGTAAATAGGTGTTTTTATATTCTTAACTTCAAATATTTTCTTTGTAAAACCATACCAGGTGGTCTCTCCTGAGCCGCAGGTATGATAAATCCCGTATGGATGTTCTTCTAGAATTTTTATAACAGCTTTTGCCAGATCAACAGTCCAGGTAGGGCAACCCCATTGATCGTCAACTACTTTTAATTCAGGCTTTTCTTTCCCTAATTTTATAATTGTTTCTACAAAGTTTTTGCCTTTATGTCCATATAACCAGCTGGTTCTTGTTATATAGTGTTTTTGATTATATTTTTGAACAGCAAGCTCTCCTGCTAGTTTTGATTTACCGTATATACTTTGAGGATTCGTTTTATCATCAGGGATATAAGGAGTGTTTTTAGTTCCATCAAATACATAATCAGTACTTATATAGACAATGGGAATTTCTAATTCACCCGTAATTCTGGCTAGATTTTCAGATCCGGTCCCATTTATTAAAAAAGCTGTATCAGGATCACTCTCTGCTCCATCAACATTGGTGTAAGCAGCTCCATGGATTACAACGTCACAGGGATTTTCTTTAAAAAAAGCATTTACTTGTTTGGTTATATCCATATTGTGAATATCAGTTTCTATGACAAAATAGCCTTTTTCTTTTAGCAAAGGAACTAAATCCTGCCCGAACATGCCATTTGCGCCTGTAACCAGAATCGTTTTCACTTTTTAGCTCCTTACAGCTTTATTTTGAATATTATTTATCCACTCTTGATTATCCAGATACCACTGAATAGTAAGTTTAATTCCTTCTTCAAAAGTAACACTTGGACTCCAACCAAGCTCATTTTGAATTTTAGAGCTGTCTATAGCATATCTTCTATCGTGTCCAAGCCTGTCTTCAACGTAATTTATCAATGATTCAGGCTTGTTTAGTTCTTTTAAAAGGAGTTTTGTAATTTCAATATTGGCTTTTTCATTATTTCCACCAATATTATAAATTTCACCTTCTCTTCCTTTATGTAATACAGCATCTATTGCACTGCAATGATCATAAACATATAACCAGTCTCTAATATTCATACCATCGCCATAGACTGGAACCTGTTTGTCCTGCAATAAATTACTGATAAATAATGGGAGAAGCTTTTCTGGATATTGATAAGGGCCATAATTATTTGAGCATCTTGTAGTTAATACAGGCATTTTGAAGGTTTCAAAATATGCTCTTACCAATAAATCACCACCTGTTTTACTCGCTGAATAAGGGCTATTTGGTGCAAGTGGTGTTTCTTCTGTAAAATATCCAGTTGAGCCAAGAGATCCATATACTTCATCAGTAGAAATCTGTATATATCTACCTATTTTAAATTGTTTTGCTGCTTCTAATAATGTCTGTGTGCCAAGGACATTGGTTTGAACAAAAATTTCAGGGCCTGTAATGCTTCTGTCAACATGTGATTCTGCTGCAAAGTTTAAACAACAATCAACATCAGCCATAATTGAAGCTACAAGTTTTTTATCACATATATCTCCATGGACAAAAGTATAGTTAGGATTATTCTCTACATCTTTTAGGTTTTCTAAGTTTCCGGCATAGGTTAAAATATCAAGATTAACAACCTTATAATCAGGATATTTATTTAAAATATGCCTGATAAAACAACTACCAATAAAGCCGGCTCCGCCTGTAACAAGAAGTTTCATATTTTTTCACCCATAAATTATGCTTGACAGTATTGTAAATTATATCTAAACCAAAGAGAAATTAAAATTTGAAATCTATATCTGCTTCCTGTAGATATGGCAGTATTTCATCTTTTTCTGAAACAATAGGGTTGTCCATTTGCCAGTTTACACCTATTTCATGATCATTCCAGATGATACCCCTGTCATTTTCAGGAGAATATTCTTCTGTTGCTTTATATAGAACTTCAGCTTCATCACTTAATACAAGAAAACCATGGGCAAACCCTGCAGGTACATAGAGCATTTGTCTATTTTGCTCAGACAAAACAACTCTGCACCATTTGCCAAAAGTCGGTGATCCTTTTCTGATGTCAACTCCAACATCAAAAATCTCACCTTTAGTGCACCTGATAAGTTTTCCCTGAGCCTTAGGATTTTTTTGATAATGAAGACCTCTTAAAACGCCTTTTGAAGATTTAGAATGATTATCCTGTACAAATTCTTCTGTAATACCATTTTTAGCAAATTCTGATTTTTTATATGTCTCCATAAAAAATCCTCTGTCATCTCCAAAAACTCTTGGAGTGACAAGGATTATTTCTGGTATTTCCAGTTTTTTAAACTCAAATGGCATATATTATCTCTTTTTTAGGCTGCTTCTTATTTCCAGTAATTTAATCATATTATATAAAAAGAGAATTTAACAGAATTTATAAGATAAATTTTAATTTTATTTATCCTGATCGGGTAAGTTTAATAATACTAAGAATCTAATCCGATATCTATTGCTAAAGCCATGTAAAATCAATACCATGTACTGCTGAAATATGTAAACAGCAGGGTTTATTATGATTAAACAGGGTTTAATTGCAGGGATTGAGTTTTTTAATGGTATTTTAGATGATATTACCCTAAAAACATTAAACCCTGCCTTGAATAATACAACTATCTGCCTCGAAGACAGAACTATAGGAGATTCCCTCTTAAAGCTTCCTTATTATGCTCAAATAAAAGACGAAGATATCCTGATTCTTTGCGGTAAAAATGCTGATTTATTCCAATATTTCCTGCCTCAGATCAGGTCGGCTAATATTCAGATAGAAAAATTTTTCAGAAGTCCAAAATACAGATATAAAAAGCTAAATGAAATCTCACCTGGTAAAACTATCCCCAAAAGACTGCTTGTTACAATACCTTATAGGCCAACAAGATTTATGAAGCTGGCAAAAAAATTTCCAGCTAAAGAAAAGTTAGTTTATCAGGGAGAATCTATCCTTGCTAAATCTATAGATTATTCTTTTGACAAGGATTTTAATATCATACCTAATCCCCGTTTTGTTACTCCGGGTGTATTTGATGTGCACTTTAGTCGGCATATTAAGACTATATTTGAATCAGCGTTCAATAGAGAATTTAATATAACAAAAGATGACTACCTGAACTTTTATAAAAATTCAATAAAAAGAGATGTCGATATTGCTGATTATATAGTTTTGATGGCTGATTCAGCCAGATATTTTAGAAAATATCCTGATCATAACTGGCAAACCATATTAAATAACTTGCCTAAAGACACGAAAATCATAGTTTTAGGAACAAATGAGGTAGGTCTGGATCATCCTAAACTGATTAATCTGACAAATAAAACAACTATGATTGAAGCTATAAAGCTAATTCAAAATGCTAAGCTCGTTATTGGAAATGAAACAGGCTTTACACATCTGGCTTACTTGTCAGGAATTCCAACAGTATGCGTGCTTTCAGGCGGACATTATGAAAGATTTTTACCCTGGGATGATTTTAATGTAGAATGTGTATACTCTTCTATGGATTGCTTTCAATGTAACTGGGATTGTAAATATCATGATCTTAAGAGAAAAGATGATATCACTCCGCTATGTCTAGACATAGCACCAGAAGCAGTTTTGGAGAGGATTGAGCTGTTAAATCAAAAATATAATATTTTTCAGCCATACTAGGCTATTATAATTTAACTGTTATCAGTACTTTTCTTGCTGTTATAATATTGTAGAACTCCACCAGTTATAGCTTCTACTATCCCATTTTGCTTTCTTCTTTTTAAGAGTTCATGTCTCTCATATTCATTTGATATATATCCTATTTCAACAAGTATAGCAGGAAAATTAGTATTGCGAAGCACGTAATATTTCGATCTCACAGTCATTATATTACTATTAGTCATATTAATGAAACTTCTTTCAATTCTGTTGGCAAGATGCTTACTTTGAAAAGTATTCCAATAAATTTCTACTCCTTGCAGGTTTTTATCCCAAGAAGAATTAGCATGAATGCTTATAAAAATATCGGGCTTCTCAGCTTTAGCAATGCTTACTCTTTGTTTTTGTGTAAGCGTTTCATCTTTTTCCCTTGTCATGACAACCTGAAAGCCCTGATTTTTTAGATATTTTTTTAATTTTTTGGCAACAATAAGATTCAAATCCTTCTCATAAAGACTTCCTTGAACAGTCCCAGGATCAACTCCACCATGTCCAGGATCAATAACTATTTTAAAATCCTTTTCAACAGGAGCAAATATGGAGTCCAGTTTATTTTTAATGGATAATAAGCTTGCATTAGTATTATTTACTACAATAGATAAGTTGGTTTTGAATAATATATCAACATTTTTCGACTGGTGGTCAAATTTTTCTGTGTAAAAGAATGGTTTTTGACCTGTAAATCCGGTCATATCAGCCAAAACCCCAATAGTTACCAAAATAAGTATAAATACAACAGCCTTATTCATATAGTCTTTCTTGAATAGTGTAATAACGAGAATTGATAATTTTAAAACAAGTCTATTTGCTTTAAAGACTTTGATCGTTTACATAAGTTAGGTGATATTATCACCCTTTCTTTTTAAGTCAAGATATCCATTATCATATTATAAATATAATCTTAGCTTATTTGGACTCATCCTCTATATTAACAATTGTCTATTTTTTTTACGCTGGATTGATTATAAAGACCACCGCATAACTCAAATATTAAAAAAC
>AMFJ01000292.1_pt1 | contig 18789 bp, 14 predicted proteins | sample 427208 | NCBI WGS metagenome assembly AMFJ01 (sample SAMN02954298, study PRJNA114691) | groundwater metagenome | biome: aquatic; feature: subsurface aquifer; material: sediment; isolation source: subsurface aquifer sediment | place: USA: Rifle, CO | collected 2008-08
TCTTTTTATTAAATCTGATGTTACTCAAATATATAAAACTGTATTATTTGAGTTACTTAATATAATACAAAGTAGTTATTCATTTATTCTCCAATAATTTGTAGATTCCTGCCTACGCAGGAATGACAGTTATAAAAGTTATTCATTTATTCTTTAATAATTTGTAGATTCCTGCCTTTACCCCAGGGACACTTCCTATGTGCGCAGGAATGACAATCATGTTAATACCTTATAACGTCTCATTCCTGGAGTCATGATATGATCTCCAGATTGTCTCAATCATTTATTCAGACTTTTACCTCTCGCTTTTGCTTATCGAGAAGAGTTGCATAAGTCGTTCAATTCTCTTCTTTCACAGCTTCAAATGGCACACTGAGCACATTTTCTTTTGTAATCTGCTCAAATGCTATTTGTGTCGTAAATCCTTCTTTTGCTCAAGAATCTTTTGCATCAAAAGGAATCTCAACTTTGTAAGTGACAATTCAATTCTGATCCGTTTCAGCCTTATCTGAAATATATGAAACTGCTCAATCCAGGACCACGTTTTCTATAGAATTGAAAGTCAGCTTTGTTTTCTGTCAAAGATGCAATTTGGATATGTCTCACTCTTCAATTTTGGCTTCTACATATAGCGAATTCTTATTAATGATTGTCGCAAATGGAATTGTGGGATTAATATTTATAAGAGTTCAGATCTTGGTTGTGGAAAGCTTTCAGATTTTTCAATCAATAGGACTTCTAAGATACGCATCATCAAGTTTTTTTTGAGCTTCCTCAACTCATTTGTTCGCATTCTGAATTGCAACCCTAAATGGTTCCAGTTCACGAGGATCGAATGAATCTTTCTTGAGATTCAGATTAGCTTCCGAAATTCATATTTGTGATTTTGCTATAGCAATGCTATTATCCAATTTTGTTTTTGCAGCATCAAGGGCGTTCTGAGACAGTCTTACTTTTATCTCCAATGAATCAATATTGTTCTGTTGAGAATCTGCTTTGGTAGATAGTGAATTCTTTGCAATATCGATAGCCTGTCTAGCCAAAGTTATTTTCTGCACCTGAGCATCGAGAGAGCTTATATTATTTTTTAGGTTAACAATATTTGAATCTATTGAAGTCTGCAGGAAGGCACTTGAAGGAAGGCTGAATTTTAGCACTTCAACAGTATCATTGAGTGCTTGATTTGTTTGATTGCCAACCAATGATATATTCTGGATATAGTCTCAGATTTTTTCATAATCCGGATTAGCTTTAAATATTCTCCAGCTATCATTAAATGCTTTAAAGGAAATGGCAGCTTGATTATAAGATTTTACCGCATCAAGATAAGTTTGCGGATTTTTTGCTCACAAGAAAATCTCATACGCATTATTAAGCGATCTATTTGCATCGCTAACACCCAAGATAACATCCGTCTCATTAAGAAATTTATCCAGCAAAGGCATTATTGCATCAGCTTCTATAAGCGCCCTTTCTTGTGAATTCTTGATATTAAGGTTCTCTTGAGATCTGATTATTTCAAGGTTCGAAATTGCATTTTCCAGATCCTTTTTGGTTGATGTCAGATTATCTTCAGCAGCCTTTACTTCAAGCTGTCATTGGGCAATATTCGTCTCTAGAGCAGTTTTACTGGATTCAAGCTGAGCCTCAGATACATTTATATCAGAAGCTTGTCATTTGCTTGCAAGCTTAGCGTTCAGGCTCGCTTGTGCATTTGTGACAGCGATGCGTGCCTTATCAAGATTGATCTTCAGATAAGTATCATCCAGTTTAGCGATGAGATCTCATTTTTTAATATCTTCTCATTCTTTTTTATATATATTTGAAAGTGTTCAAGAAATGGGGAAATTCAGATCATATTGTTCCTTGTAGAGAACCTTTCAATCAGAGGTTAGGGAAGATGTTATTGTTTTTCTTGATACCGTATATGTTTTGAATTGCTCTTGAATATCATTTGACTTTGTATAGAAGAAATACCCTCATATCATTAAGCCGATTAAAACTAAAGCAGAAATGGTTCGCCATATCTTTTTTCTGTTTTTGGTCTTGATTTCTTTAAGTATTGACATATCTAATATTATTATAGATACTTTATCTTTTACTCAAAAATCAAAAAAAATCAAGGTCAATTATTGACCTTGATTGAAAGTGTAGTCGGATAGTCAGGGTTGCTTATAGAAAATGGCTTTATCTTGGCAACTTTTCGGTTTGGTTGTATAGTCGAATTTTATGGTTCACACCTGTCATACATCTGTTTTTGCATAGAATTTGAAGAATGTATAATTAGGATTTGAATCATCTGCATTTATATTATTTCAGTAGGTGTTCCCAAGTATGCTTCATTTTGGCGTCAGTACTCGTACGAATTGCCTATTTTCAGCAGCTCATTGTATAGCAATCAATCTATCTCTTTCCTCTGTATCTGTAATTTTCAACTCATCAAAAACTTGTCTTATTGAATTTTGAGTATTAGCATCATATGTATTTTTTGATGTGAGAGCGAAGCTGTTGCTTATCTCACAATTTCATTTATTTGCAGTTCTGAGGGTAAAATCCCTTTTCATATATCTATCTGATTTATTTCAGGATATGGATGTGAAAACAGGATAAATCCAATTTCATGTATCAGTTTTCCAATTCTCAAATATTCATAAAGAATCAAAATATTTCTGTATTTCCGTATCTCTTGATGCTAAAGCTATTTCTCATGCTAAAATATTATTCAAGAACATATCTATATATCACATGAAGTCTCTTTTTTCAATTAGCTTTTTCTCTAATTTATCTGTGAATTTGAAAAGTATGTCTTTAGGAGAATCTACTTTTTGGAATTTATTTTCAACAAGCGTGGACATTATAAGGCTGAAATTGTCAGCTGTTATATCAGTACCGATCTCATCCATGTGTACGCTTCAATATTTCTTGAGCAATTCTTCTATTAATCATTGATTGATTGCTATTACGGTATCTAGAGTTGATCCTCATGCTTTTTCATAGAAAAAATTTATCTTTTTGACGCTGTCAAGAAAAACTGGAGAATAATTTGCATCTCTTAGTCAATGATTAGGCGAGATGATATTTAGTCATTCCGGTGGAGTCTCTCTGTAAGGCGAAAGATGCCAGTCGTAATAATAAATATCTTTCTTATCATATTTAAGTATCGTTCATTTATATACCTCAAGAGTTATAACGCTTCCAGGAAATCATCAATTTGCCCTGATTTCATCTTTATTTTGGTTCAGTATGAAGTATCTCATAGGTTTTGCATCTCATGCCAACTTCAATAGCATATCCTTATTCTTAAGTACGAAATCAATATATTTATCTGATTTTATAAGAGATTCAAGAGTTGATTGGAATTTATTATCAAGTGCAGGATTTCAAAGTGTCTCGACCTGAGAAAAATAAGTTATGGTCTTTTTTAGAGATTTATCCAGATTTTCAAGGTTATTGAATTCCTGTTTGAAAAATTCTGTAATCTTAACGTTTGAAATTCATTTGATTCATTCTCCTTTCGGTGTTTTTGAAGCTTCTTTTTCTGTATTGAAGTCTTTCCAGATAGAGCCTCCGATAAGAGCAATATTGGATATTTCCGCTCATCAATCTATGATATTGCTTGCGAGTTTAACCGATTCATTTGTATAAATGAAATTGTTTCAAAGCATATTTATCGGTCAGAACATCAGTTGCAGAATTCTGAATTTCGTTCTCAGATCTTTGGCGGAGTTCTTTAGGGAATCTGCATCTTTGATTCATTTAAGAGCATATATTCATTGATATCATTTTGTCACTTCTGCCTGAATATAATTCTTGTATCATAAAGCGAACAATCCTAATGCCAAAAAAACAACAGCTGCAAGACTTCATATTTTTGTCCATTTTCAAGCCGATAGTCTAATGGTGATTATGTTCTTCTTATATAACTTCTTGATCTTCTGATTCGGAAGAAGCGGCAGGATGTATATATCAGGATATGTTTTGAGGTTTTGGCTTATTTCAAGCGTCCGCACATCCAATGTATTTCTTATTGATTTTGGCAAAGGCTGAATGATGCCTATGGGGTCTTGAAGCGTTCTTTGTTTTTTCCTGTATAAAATTGCTCAAAAGGGGCTTTGGGAACGTCTTCTCTTTATTATATCCTTGAAATCATCTTTTGTGAATTTTCGAACTTTCAGTATTTTCCTGCGTCTTAGGTCTATTTTCTTTTCAAGCTCCTGATAGAGGTCGCTAAAAAGATTGGACTGGTTAAGCCTTATGGCATTAAGCATGACCTGCGGAAAAAATTGTGCCACATCAACAATTATGTCTTTGTTTCACTCTTTTGGCTGAAGTATGTCATTAATCTTATCTAGATTTTCCATATTTTTCAATTTTTTCATTATATTGATTTTACGAAAAAATCTATTTTTATTGTTTGACGATTGCTTATTTTATCTTGTGATGTTATTTCTTCATTACCTCTGTTCAATAATGGACGGTAATGTAATATTTACGTTTTGATTCATCCAATGTTATTCCGACTCAAATCTGTGAGAATAGGGGATTCATAATTGAATTATAATGAGGTTTATATTTTTTTCCCTTCTCTCGCATATACATTTCAAATGTCTTATAAACAGCTTTTGAAATATCTTGAGTGCAATCTTCTTTCGTACATCTGTAATTATTCCATCCGATGCTTTCTGAAAAAGTATTTGCTTTTACTTTTTTGAAGGAAACTCATTTTGAGCTGAACCAATTCGTTATTTTCTTAAAATCATAATATGCCTTTTGTCACGGACGCTTATGATCTATATGTCATTTTGTCTTACTATATTCCGACCAACTTAATGCTGTAGAATTAAGATTTTCATTTACGATAAGATTTTTAACTCAAGCATTTTCTCTTACTTCATTCGTCCATCCAAGCCAATTCTGCTGAATGACGCTTATGTCATACGAAGCGCTTGTCCTAGAGAAAAAAAGAAGTGATATCGCAAACAAGAATAAGAATGATTTCAATTTCATGATTTATATTTTGCAATTTTTAAAACCTCGGTATTATATGGATATTGAAAATTTGTAAACTTTTTATGATTAGAAACAAAATAAATATTAAGACAAATAAGGATATAGAATGAATTAGAATTGCTTCAAAAATCGCCGCCGAAACACTCGACATGATATGACAATATGTCAAAGCGGGAATTTCAACAGAAGAGCTAGATCATATCTGCAACACTTTCATTATGACTAGGTGAGGAAGATCTGCATGCAAATGATATCAATGATACCCGAAGTATACCTGCATATCCCTTAATGATACCATATGCCATTGAATTCCTTCGAAGTGAGAATTGCTTAAGGATTGAGATATCCTTAATATTGATGTGACTGTCATAAAAGATGGTTATTATTGAGATACCAGCAGGATGTATTCGGTCTGAACAATAAATCCTCAAGCAAAAAAGCTTATCGAGGTTACTCAAAAAGCATTGGAAATCTGAATAGGCCAAGCCTATCCCTGAAACATGACATGAAATATCTGATATGAAATATCAAAATATGTCGAATCGAAATGATTTAGTGTCGTGCTTGAATATACTTGACACGGAATATGAAGGCAATTTCATGAGGAGCCTTTCATTTACCACAAGTCAAAGCTAGGATCATGAGTTAAGATACTTCCGGGAATGGTTTTCACAATCGAACCGATGATCAATCTATGAGGCAACAAGACAATGGTTTTATGAGATAAATGGACAGTCAAAACTGTTGACGGAAGGTTGTCTGCACAATTTGAACATACCATTGCCATTACTCCTAATTGACATGAAATTCTTACTTTAGCATAAATAACTATAAAAAAATTTTGAATTATTGAATTTTGCGATATAATTCACACTATTAAAGTTAAAAAACCTAATGGGATTTAACTATTAAATTTTAACACATACAAAGTTTATGGCACAAATAACAAAAGACTGATTTACATTTCAGATTTTGGATGAGATTCAAGCACAATATTCAGAATTAGTCAAGCTGACTCTGAACACTGAATCCATGGATAATAATGAAAAGCAATACTGGTTTGACATCCTTCCTTCAATGACGGACGAACAAATCGACAGGTTATTTGATATCCTTGAAACGGAACGAAGAAAACTAGAAGAATTGGAAGTGAAATATCAAGAAGAAATCAAATCATTAAATGAAAAACATCTTATAGAATGGCAAGAATTCCAAACTAAAGAAAGCAGAGAAAAAATCAAACAAGCAGAAGCAAGCGATAAAGACGGTTCAGCTTCAGCTGATGAGGTTCTAAAAATGTTAGATGATTTTTAGTAAAAACAAAAACAAATAACATACGACTTTTATTTTAAGAGTCGTATTTTTCAATTAATTTCATTAAACGCATTAAATCTAAAATCTAAGCTATAAATATGTTGAATATCAATATCAAAAAAAGCAATCTTCCTATAATTGAAGAAAAGAATTTCGTAACTTCAAAAAAAATCGCTATAGACATAAATCTAGAGTGAGTGCTGCAGATTTCATATAGCGACAGGAATATCGTAGATATAATCGAAAAACTAATAATCGATCTTCTTATAACCAAAATCGATAAATTTTGAGATGTATATGATTCGTTTTCTTTGGTTCTTGAAAAGCTTAACAAAGAACTGCGAACCTTATCAAAAGATTATAATCTGGAGACAATAAATATCTTCTTGTGAATAATACAATGAGAAATTTTTCATTTTTCTATTCTAGGAAGCTATTCTATCTATCTGATAAAAAATCATAAGATTATCGATATTGCCGAATGAATGCAAGGGAAGAATCTTGAATTCTCATATATCTCAAGCTGAAATGTCAATCTGAATGACACCATTTTTCTTTCCAATCTCAATCTGCTTGATTATGTCACTAGAGATGATATATTTGAAATAACAAAAACAGATAAGATTGATAAATTAGAGATCGTAGAGCAGATATTATCCCAAGAAGCTGTAATCGAGCAATATAATATCATTTCCATTTCTAATCATAATGAAGCTACAGATGAATCAAAAAGCATTGCTTTTGACTTGATCAAAAGCAAATTTCTGTCGCTTAAAGATAAAATCATAGAAAATGAGAAAGTCGAAACTGTTCTCTCAAAGTTCAAGAAGAAAGTCGATATAAATAATAAATATGTTTATGTAAGCCTTCTTTCAACATGAGTTCTTTGTGCCGTATTCTTCTTGTATGTTATCATCAATTCGATAATGTATCACGAGATGCAGAAATCCATACCTGAACAATATAAGAATAAGCTTATAGAAGCTAAGATGATTCTTGAAAGGACAAATAAGGATCTTTGAAATAAAGCAGTTTTTGATTCAAACATCAAAAAAGCAGAGAATATGATATTTGAGGTCAGATGAAAGGGTGTCTTCTTAAATGATGTTAGTAAGCTTCTTGATTATATTTCAATCTTAAAAAAGCAAAGCAATTGAATAGAGACATTTGTTCTAAGCCAAGATAAAGCAGAAATCGAATTCAAACAAAAGGATTTCAATATAAATTGAATATTCGAAGTTAATAAGAAATATTATTTCATAGGAAAGAACTCGATAATCGGTCCTTATATTAAATGAGAACCGGTAAAATCTTATAATTACCCTGATTGAGAAGAAGTGGTTGACGCAGATGTTACCCCAGAATGAAACGTGTATCTTCTCACTAAGACTTTCAGAATATTAGAATTCTATAAACAAGAGTTCAAGTATGTGAATGTCGAATGACAGAAAACTTGGGAAAATACTATAGGAATTAAGACATTCAACGGCAATCTTTATCTTTTGAGCGATAAGCTTAATCAGATATTCAGGCATAAGCCAGGAGTGAATTGATTCTCAACAAAATCTGCATTGATAGATGAAAAGGACTCAAAGAATATTACGATATCAGATTTTGCCATTGACGGAGGATTCTATATCTTAAAAAAAGATCTGGCTGTCGACAAATTTTTCACGACTCCTGACTATATCAAAAGATCAATTCTGGTTAATAATATAAAGAATATAGATTATTCAAATAAATCTTGAAAATCGCCAATGCTATATGTGGGTCAGAATCTTAATTATGTGTACTTCCTTCTTGATAATAAGATTTGGATTTTTGAAGCGGATAATAGGAATTATAAAGACGTCAAATCTCTTAAATATATTTGACAGCTTGAGCCTTCAGAAGGCAATATACAAACCATATACATACCAAAAGATGGAACAATCTATGTGGCCACACAGAGTTGAGTGTATATAATTCATTTTGAGGTCTCTGATAACAAGGTAATTGTGAGATAATGTTCAGTTTTAATGCAATTGTACTAAAAAAGATTCAGGTCAAAGATTCCAAAAATATAATTTCTCTTTTTTCAAAAGATTATTGAAAGATTTCAGTATGGATGAAAGAAAGCAAGAATAGATCTCCTGTTGATATCGGCAATATATATAACTTCTCTTCAAAACATGAGAATTGAATCAATAGTATAGATTCATATAAATCACAGATTGTCATTGATTCCAGCTCGCTTTGATTCAAAGAGATTAATAATATACTTAAGATTTGTGCATATTTTGAAAAGGTGCTGCCAAATTGAATGCTTTTTGAATCAATATTCAGCGACTATTCAGAATCGATTCCATATCTGCAGCAGATGGAATACAACGATATGATTTACCATTTATTCATACTGAGGTTCACAAAGAAACTTTGAGTGGCAAAAATGCCAAGTGATTATTCCTGTAAAAACCTTAAGAAGCTATTCTCCATAATAGAGACATACCCGATGGATACGATAATTAAGATCCAGTGAATCTCTCTTGCTGATTTTAAGGAGATTGAAACCTTTAATTATGAGACTTTATATAATTATATTCATTAAATATGACAGCCTTATATCTTGTATATCTTATAATACTTTGACTAATTTTCTGAAGTTTCTGATCTGTCCTGATTAGCAGATTCTATTCAAAAGAATCAGGGATATACACATGAAGAAGCCATTGTACAAGTTGTGGACATACCCTTAATGCTCTGGATCTTTTTCCTCTTTTCTCCTACTTATTCCTTGGGGGCAAGTGCAGGTATTGTAAAAAAAAGATATCTTTCATTTATCCTCTGTTAGAGCTTACAATGGCTATTTTCTTTTTTTTCAGCTGATATTTGCTTGTTGATTACAATCTTGTTTTAAGCTGAGATTGACTTGAAATACTTAGATTATTTATGTTTCTGTTCATTTCATTTGTAATTGTTGTTATAAGCTTCTATGATATTCTTTATCAGTTGATTCCCACTGAGCTTCTTGGTCCATCCGTCTTCATATTCTTCATTTTGCTTCTAGCCGCTTATTTCTCTCCTTCTGTCTCACAGCTTTTTTCTCATTTTCTGCCCTTTCAAAATGACTTCTTATCTACGCCAATTATAAATGCGCTGCTTTGAGCCGCTCTGGTTTATACTTTTTTCTATATACAGATACTTCTTCCATGACTTTATTATGCATTTGAAAAGAAGAAATATAAGATAGCATGGCAATTGATTTTAGACTATTTCACCTTGCCTTTTATGATTGTTTTTTCTCCTTTCATTAAATTTAAAGATGAGCCTCAGGAGGGATGACTTGAGGAGGAAGATGAGGTCTACACTTTTATGTGACATGGTGATTTATGGATAGCTATTTTCATGGGATTCACTGCATGATTCAAGATGGCTGCAATGTGACTTGCAATCGCATATCTTATTTGAAGCATAATTTGAGTTTGAATCCTAGCTACAAGAAAAGAAAGGAATATTGCAATTGCTTTCTGACCATTCCTCTGAGCTGGGCTTTTTATCTCGCTTTTGTACTACCAGCCTATGCTCTCAGCTTATTTTAGCATCTTCTGAATAAAATAAAATAATTGTCAATACTTCTTTTTTTGTAGTTTGCATATGTTTTGAATATAATGTGCAAGTTAATATATAAAATACAAACAAAATGGATACCAAAAAGATCATAGCGATCAAAGATTTCATACTTTCAGCTGAGAAATCAATCCAATCTGCAAAGAAGATTCTTGCTACGTTAGTAGACAGTAAAGACCTTAAAAAAGACTTAGAACTTGAGACCACCGATTTACATGCTTACGATAGCTGAGATGACAAGATAGTCGAAGGTGTTTTTACTTGAGAATCAATGCTTTGAGCTGACGGTAATATCTATCCCGTTCCTCAGAATTACGCATCGAAATCAAGGCTTGTGCAATGAAGTAAGCTAAAGGCAATCATTAAGCCTGATTGAAAAATATTATATAAGATTATCGAGGAAATCGAATCAGAGACTAAAATCTGATTATTATCAAAAACTTGAGATAAATATCATGTGATTGCCGATGGTAAAACATACAATGTTCTGCTTGCTGCTGTCACCTATATAAAATGAGAACTTTGAGACAAGGTTTCAATAAAAGTCCCGAAATGAAAAGATGCAACATATGCGGCAGTTGAATCTATAATCCCTAAATAACCAAAAATATAAAAAAATCTCTTCTAGGAGATTTTTTTGCCTTTAAGCATCAATGTAAAACCATTTTCAGAAATAAAATCAACTTTCCCTAAATTAGATTTGGGAAATATGCATTAATTGATTATTATATATGAAATTATCGTTAATAAATTATTTGATGCATAAGCATAAGGAAGTAGAAAAAGAAATAGCAAAGGAAATAATTGATGTGGATTATTCAAAGACAGATATCATAATTGATGATCTGATTTTAAAGGTGACTGAATACATGAATAATGTTCCTGCAACCTTAGTTAGGGATTCGATATTAAAAGCCTATATCTTTGCAAAGGAAGCCCATCATTGACAATTCAGAAAATCAGGTGATCCTTATCTGATACATCCTGTAGAAGCCACAAAAGAATTGCTCGTCCTTAAGCCAGACCTTGTAACGATTCAGGCTTGTTTGCTTCATGATGTGCCTGAGGACACTCCGCGTACTGTGGAAGAGATTCAAGTGATATTTTGAGACGAAGTTGCCCATATCACAAACTGAATGGAAAAACTATCAAAACTTAAATATCGCTGAGAAGAGAGGATGGTATGAAGTTTGAGAAAGATGTTCATAGCCATGAGTGAAGATGTCCGTGTAATATTCGTAAAGCTTGCTGATCGAATTCACAATATGAGGACGCTGCAATATCACCCAGATGCTGAAAAAAGAAAAAGAATCGCACTTGAAACAATAAATATATATTCGCCTATTGCAGACAGATTAGGTATCTTTGATTTCAAGGAGATTCTTGAAACCTTATGCTTCAAGAATCTATATCCGGAAGAGTATGAAAAGGTCAAATTAGAGCTTGATTGACTCAAATGAGAGCAGAAAGTTTTCGTTGAGCGAGTCAGGGATGTCATTTACGAGACAATTCCAGCTCATGTGCCCCTTATAGATGTATCTTACAGAATAAAGTCTCCATTCAGCATTTATAAGAAAATGAACCGCAAGTGATATGAGAGAGTTCGTGATCTTCATGATTTATTTGCCATAAGGATCATTACTGACACTATACCCCATTGTTATGAAATCTTATGAGAAATTCATAACAGATGGTCGCCGATTCCAAAAAGATTCAAGGATTACATAGCACTGCCGAAGGAGAATTGATATCAGAGTCTTCATACGACTGTAATATGAGTACTCAGAGAGCTTCGCTCACAGCCAACAGAGGTTCAAATCAGGACAAAGGATATGCATATTCAAGCAGAAATCTGAGTTGCTGCGCATTTTGAGTACTCAGAATCAGGACATTCCACAATTGCAAAAGATGTTTATTGGGTTTCTGAAATCAAAAAAATAGTCGATCAAAGCAAAGAGCAAGAGGATACCGAATTCATGTCATCCATGAAATTATGATTATTTGATGATAGGATATTTATATTTTCCCCAAAAGGAGATGTAATAAATCTTTTGAAGTGATCTACACCGATTGATTTCGCTTATTCCATACATTCAGATCTGGGCAATCATCTTGCTATAGCTAAAGTAAATGGGAAAATCGTGCCTCTGGATTTTGAGCTTCAGAATTGAGATAGGGTAGAGGTCATCATAGATAAGAATAGGAAGCCTCTCATAACTTGGCTGTCTTTCGTCAAAACTGCCCGCGCTAAGGAGGTGATAAAAAGTTATATAAACAAATCAAATAGGGAAGAGCTTATTGAAAAGGGTAAATTTATTTTGAATTCGTATCTTCATAAGAATTATTGAACAGCTCTTGATAAGGAATTATCAATACTTAAGAATATCGATTGAAAATTACTGGATACAAAGGAAAAAGAGGATATTTTAGTGCAGATCGGTAATCTTTCCAGAAAACCGGTCAGCGTGATCCGTTGAATAATGGAACATGGAAACTTCTGACTCAAAAGAATAGTTGAAGCAGACGAGAAGAAGCATAAGAAAGAAAAGACGACTCCTTTAAAATCGGATTCCCCTGAAGCTGTTATTATCTGAGGAGAAAAAAATATTCCTTATAAAATGGCACTTTGTTGCAATCCGAAACATTGAGACAAGATCCTCGGTTATCTTACACGTATCTGAGTAAATATACATAAGACAAATTGCAGCTCCCTCAGGAAATGAAATCTTGAAAGATTCATAGATGCTTGCTGGTGAGATTCACAAGAAACCAGAACATGAGTTTCTCTTAATATTGAAATGACTTTTGAAAATAAGATTTGAGTTCTTAGGAAATTGACTGATATCTTATTTAAGATGAATATCAGCATTGAAGAGATTAAAAGTGAAAAAATATGAACAGACTTAGTTAAGAATATAATGACCCTGGAATCAAAGATAGAAGATTATTATATTTTTGAAAGACTTATAGAGAGAGTGAGTCTGTCTATTGCTGAATTCAAAGATGCAAAACTGTTAGAAATGAAATAAGAGCCCCGAAGAGCTCTTACCTTGTTTCTTGCAGCATTGCATAACACATGCCTAATTCATTTTCCTGTTGACCAAGTCTTTTCTCCTGGTACTTCTACGAGATCAATGACTCCTGTTTGCTTGTCGTAAGCGAGGAAGCCGTTGTCTTCGTAGAGCCCAACTGATCTGCGCACGGTAGGCGGCGGATCTTTGGTTTTATTGTCATGCTCAAGCACCTGAAATAAGACAATCAAGGCGTTTGGGATGAACAATAAACCTTTGTCAGTTATGGCAAAAATGATACTTGGTGCAGTTTGGTAAATGAACAAATACAGCATTAATAAAAACAATTGCAAAAATAAGTACCTCACCGTTTTCTCCTTTTCTACATTAAATTAAAATCCAAAATTTGCTACAACCTCCTTTGGTAGAATTATTTCAAATTTTGCGTTAAAACATACTGAGAATAATTTCATTACACCTTTTAAAATCAGAGTATGAATCTTCGATATAATATCAGAAATAAATTTAATGCAATTTTTTTTATTTTTTTTATTTTCATTATTTTTTTTGTAACAAGTCTTTTCTTTGTTCCTCTGCCAGTCACCGAAATGGATAATTCTATAATAATCTTTGATAGGAATAACATAGAGATTTGAGAAATTCCTCACGAGAATAAAATCAGGCATAGGAATCTTAAATTTTCTGAAATTCCTGAGTTTTATAAGAAAATACTTATATATTGGGAAGATAAAAGTTTTTTCTATAATTATTGAATTAGCCTTAAATGATTGGCTAGAAGCATCATAAATAATTTATGATCGGACCCTATTCAATGAGCATCGACAATTTCAGCTCAATTCATAAGGAATAATCTTTGGCTTAATGAAGAAAGGTGAATCAGAAAGAAGCTCTATGAAACTTACTACAGCCTGATACTTAATCTGCGTTATTCAAAAGGAGAGATTATTGAGAAATATGTAAATCAAATTTATTTCTCGAACTTGAATTATGGATTAAAATCAGCTTCAATCTATTATTTTTGAAAAGAGCCTTCAAATCTTACAAAAGCGGAAATCCTTGGTTTATTTGCAATCCAGAAGAATTCCAGTAAATATGATCCATATAAAAAATATGAGAACTGGAGGAAAAGATTTGAATTCATAGCAAAAAACCTTAAAGATAATTCTCAGATTACCAATGCAGAATATGAAGATATTGTCTCAGAAAAAATAATTTTTATAAAAGAGCACAGAGATAAGCTGCCATATGCAGAAGATTTTCTTCAATCTGTAAAAAAACAAGAAATACCTTTTGTTAAGCAAAAAGTATCCGAAGATACAAATGAAATTAAAACCACTTTTGATTATGATCTTACAAAAAAGATTGAGAAGATCGGAGAAAATGCAATTTATGAGTTATCTTGGAAGAATGTAAAAGATTATTCCGTAATTATTGCAGATCGTAAAACAAGCGAGATACTAGTCATGATTTGATGAAAAAATTATTACTCTCAAGAGTGACAAGTGAATTCTGCACTTGCATTAAGACAGCCCTGATCCACAATCAAACCCTTTACTTACATACTTGCAGATAAGATATTATGACTGAAGCCCTCTGACTGAGTCTTGGATTTGCCTGTTTCTTATCAGACAAAGGATTGATATTCTTATGAGCCTCAAAATTATTCAACGAAATTTGAATGAGAAGTTTCAGCCTGAGAGGCTCTGGCACAAAGTATGAATGTCCCCGCAGTTCGGACTCTGGAGAAAGTGTGAGTGCAGAATCTGCTTAATTTTCTTAATCTGCTTTGAATAACTTCCTTAAATAAGGATGCAGATGAATATTGATTGGCCTTAACGCTATGAGACGGGGAAGTCAGTCTTTATGAGCTGCTTCGCGCTTATTCAATTTTTTCTAATGATTGAAAATTGTGTGATTTTAATTTTCTGAAATTTAAAGAATCATCATGCAAACAAATCATAGAAAAAAAATATACTGATGACATCAATGATGTGCTTAGTTCAAGATTCCTCAAAATTTGAGGATATCCTATTAATTCTGCTTTAGATTTCAAGGATCTGAATGTATTTTTTAAAACTTGAACTTCAAGGAATTTCAGAGATAACTGGACGATCGGATATTCGTCAAATTATCTTATTTGAGTCTGGGCATGAAATAAGGATGCCTCAAATATGAAATGAGTCAGCTGAGCTACTTGAGCTTGAGAGATTTTTAGCAGAATAGTAAGAAATCTGGAAGCCTCATGAGTAAGAAGAATTGAAACTAGCATGACTCTGAACTCTAAGAAATACCTTGAAATTTCATCTCCTTTGCCAAATCAACTGTTTAAAATCAACAAATATCTTCCTTCAGATAAGCAAAAGATAAAACTTTCTTTTTCGACCAATTATAAACATGAAAAAGCCATCTGGCAATTAGATGGCAAAAATATTGATTCAGATTTTCTTGAGTTGAGTGTATGAAAGCATATTTTATATTTAAGTATTATGCAAGATTGAAATGTTATTGCAAATGAGAATATCTCTTTTGAGGTTGTAGACGATTATGAGTAAAATAATCCTCACTGGAAATATGGCTCCAAGAGGATTTTTTACTATCTAGTTTTATTAAATTAGATATTCGCGTTATAGCTTCTTAAGCCAATAAATACGAGTCTATATTGTTTTTTATTTTATCAATTTCCATTTTAAGTTCTTCATCACTTGCTGCATTGACTCATTCAAGCCAGAAATTTGTAGTTTTTGTAAGTCAAATAAATTTGAAAAGCCAGTTTATCTGTGGTGTCAGTTGATCATAAGCTTCATACGGCGTTCAGATATATTTACCTCATCTTGCTCAAACAATTGTAACTTTTTTTGCGTTATCTATGAGTCCTATATAATTTCCATTTTCAATGGCAAACGTATCATTTATCTTGATTACCATATCAAACCAGGATTTAAGAGCTGCTGGCATTCAGAAATTCCACATAGGAGTCGCTATGACTATATTGTCAGCTTCCTTTACTTGACCGATATACTTTGATTGCAAATCCGCTATTTTTTTATCTTCAGTTGATAATTCTTCATATTTTCAGTATCAATAATTCATAGAAACAACTGAGGCGCTGATGTATGGCATATGCTCTTTATTTACATCAAGAATAGTTATTTCTCATCCTATTTTAGAAGTCAGATGATTTCATAAATCTATTGATTTTGACATTTCTCACCTTGGAGAGGCTATTATGTATAAGGTTTTCATTTATTTGTTTGATTAAAAATTAAAACCGAGTATAGTATATCAACTAAGTTACTAATAACAACCATTAAGTAGTTACCAAAAAACAACCATGCACAAAAAATGCCCTGTAATGTCCGTATTCTGATTATTATCAAAAAGATGGATGCTCCTTATACTCCGTTCTCTTAATGAATGAAAAGAGACTTTCGGTGATATAAAAAGATCACTTATTTGAATCAGCTCTAAAATCTTATCTGAAAGGCTTTCGGAATTACAAATGGAATGATATGTTGATAGGATGATTATCCAAGAAAAACCCATAAAGATAAGATATTCAGTTACAGAAAAATGAAAATCCTTATGAGATTGCATATGAGAGATCGACAATTGGGCAAGATTAAATACAAACTAATTTATGACTTTGTAAAGCTATTTTTTCAAATTCTATTGCAGTCCTTTACCTAAAGTATATTATGAGATAATTCTCTTGATATACTTTTTTTGTCAGTTAATTTTTTGGCTTTTTATTAAGGAATTATTTATATCTTATCTTCATCTATGCAAACCAACCACAAAAAACCGATATACTCAGCAATTATATTTTTCTCTACCTTGTGAGTATTATCAATATGATACTCAGCATATAATGCACTTTCTCCAGTAAACACATGAGATCCCCTCACTAAGACAATCTGGAATCAGATGACTGACAATATAGCTGATCTTAATACCAGAGTGAGTACTCTAGCCTCATCCGGTTCTCTGTGGACTTCCAACGGATCTAGTATCTGATATACTGCTTGAAATGTCTGAATAGGTACCACGTCTCCTTGATACCCCTTAGATATTCAGAATAACAGCTCAGCTTGAACTTCAGAAATGAGATTGGCTAATAATAATTCGACGAAACTCTGGACATGATTGCGACTTGACAGGAATTCTCTTACCGAGAAATGGTACATATGAATGAATTCAAATGATGACAATTTGAGGATCAGATCAAATGGAGCAACCGACGTCATGACATTCGTATGATCCAATGTCTGAATATGAACATCTGACCCCTGAGCAAAAATGGAAATACAAGATGCCACAAATTCCAACATAAAGCTTTTGCGCACTTCAGATGGCCATAACTTAACCGTTTCACAACAATTCAATACTTATTTCAATTCAAGCCATGGAATGTATTTTGATGTGAATTGAGATACTGCATGAGATTGACTTTCAATAATTTCAAATTGAAATGTTTGAATATGAACCATTTTGCCATGAGTAAAACTTCATGTTGCTGAATCAGGCGCGGGTGGTGCAAATATTCGTTCCTCTGGTCCGGCAGCTGATAACAACTGGGCATGAGGCATAGAATTCTTGTCTAATAATGCTACTTCTGTAAATGCTAAGATCAATGCCTCTGTAAGTTGATTATTCTTTAATTTTGGAGGATCTGAAAAAATGAGAATAAATAGTTTGTGAAATGTATGAATAGGTACTACAAATCCTTGAGTTAAATTAGAGGTCGCAGGTTCTGTCAGAGGTAATTCAAATGGTTGAAGCTTAAGGATTGATACAGGGAATTGATATGTAGATATAGGTCCTCAAAATGCAAATTGGTCACATTTTATGACAGACAGGGCAAGTTTCTATTTCAATAAGGATGTTCAGTCAGCTGTAGGTTTTAACGCTGGTTATATTTGAACCTGAAATACACCGGCTGGAGGAGCTATCTTTAGTGGTGATGTCTGAATCGGTACCTCAAGTCCATCCTATAAGCTTCATGTCAGCTGAACTGCAGCATGAACTTCTTGGACTAATCTTTCAGATCAGAGATATAAGAAAAACATCGAAACAATTGAGAATCCTCTTGATATAATATCAAAATTGAGATGAGTCACATTTGATTGGAGGAAAGACGAATTCAAAAACAAAAATTTCACATCCGGACAAAAAGTCTGATTCATAGCCCAGGAAGTGGAAGGAGTACTTCCTCAAGTTGTCACCACCGATAAAGAGTGATATAAATGAGTAGAATATGCCAATCTGACTGCGGTATTGGTAGAGGCTGTAAAGGAACTGAAGAAACAGAATGAGATACTGAAAGCTGAAAAGGATTCCGAAGTCAAACAGCTTAAAGGAGAAATCGAAAAACTAAAAATCAGATAATGCTTATAAATTAATTTTTTTTTATGCATACCAACTTCAAAAAACCACTATACTCAGCTCTGATCTTCTTCTCTACCTTATGAGTATTATCAATATGATACGGAGCATATAATGCACTTTCTCCTGTAAATACCTGAGATCCATTGACAAAGACAATCTGGAATCAGATGGCTGATAATATAGCCGATCTAAATACCAGAGTCTCAACTCTTGCCTCATCCGGTTCTTTATGGACCTCTAATGGTTCAAATATCTCATATTCAGCATGAAATGTTTGAATCTGAACAACAACACCTGCAGATAAAATCGCTATTGCTTCAGGAGTGGGAGATGTTTCTACCGGTTGAATATTTTCGCTTAAAAAAATATGAGGTAGCACTTTCCGTTTTTATTTCGGACCTACTGATAATAACTTATATTTCTGAATTCCAGGTCTAAGATT
>AMFJ01007662.1_pt1 | contig 18752 bp, 16 predicted proteins | sample 427208 | NCBI WGS metagenome assembly AMFJ01 (sample SAMN02954298, study PRJNA114691) | groundwater metagenome | biome: aquatic; feature: subsurface aquifer; material: sediment; isolation source: subsurface aquifer sediment | place: USA: Rifle, CO | collected 2008-08
CCTGTAATCTCAGCTCCTGTATACGAAGCTCCTGTAATCTCAGCTCCAGTAAGCATAGAATTATCACAGAATATATTTGATAGTGAAGATTCTAAACCTGGTAAAGGTAAGAAATAAATTACAATTAAGATAGAATAATACAAATAGTACACCTCGAATGAAGTGTACTATTTGTATTTATACCCTGCATTCGCTCCAATCTATAAAGCTTATGCTTAATTCATACTAACATTTAATTATTACTAATAAAAAGGATTACCAAGATTAAAAGATTCATGTTGATTAAATGTAAAGTATTAATGTTTCATTTTACAGTTAGCACCAGCTAGACCGATTAACTTTATGTGTAGTGGCTAAGAACTGACTGATAAAAATTTATCAATTTCTAATTTAATTAATAATGAGGCACTGTCATTCTGAGTGAAGTATCATGAGATTTTACTCTCAAGATGACGAAAAAGAGCGCTCAGGACGATAGTGCAACCTATAATTATCAGTCATAATTTGACCTCTACCACTTTATGTATAAATCAGTATTTTATAGATAACTATAATATATGTTTTGTTTATATTTTTTACATTAAAATAACAAGTTTTATAAGGAAAAATTTTACAAGTTTTTGTCAATACCCAGTCATAGTTTAATATTTTTGACACTAAAAAAATATTAAACTATGTAACATTAATATTGAATATTTATATAAAAATAGCAATTATTCCAAGATTTTTGTTTTTATATATTTAGTGGGGTTAAATTTAAGAAAATAATGGGGAGATATTATGAACAGCAATTTTATGGCATCAATGTACTACGCAAATCAACAATACTCAGTAGGCCAACCTAATGATATGTCTTACAATACCGGTTATCCTGCAAACCCATCAATAATGGGCGGACAAGTTATGCCAATGAACCAATATAATCAATTTTCCTTTGGCAATAATCAATCACAACTTCCACAAAGTGGAAATGTAAATAATATGATTTCACAGATTTTAAACATTTTAATGATGTTAATTCCAGCTATTAGTGGCGCCGCTCAACAACAGCCACAACAGCCACAAATGCCACAATACCCGCAGTATCCTCAAGTGCCACAATATCAACAACAGCCACAATTTCCACAGTATCCGCAATATCAGCAATATCCACAGTATCAAGTTCAACCACAACCACAGCAAAATCAAAATGGATTTATGACTATGCTTTTAATGATGTTCATGGCTAAAGCCCAAGTTGCACAAAAGCCAGTCGGACAAGAAGGTGTTTCTGCTGATAAACAAGCTAGAGCATGGGGAGATCCACACATAGTTGGTGCTAACGGACAGAAATTTGAATTCCAAGAAGAAGGTATATATAGCTTATTAGATGACAGTAATACTAATGTTAACTGTAAAACAGTTAAATGGGATAATGGTACAACCGTAATTAATGACGTTGGTATTATTGCAGGCAATCATAAAGTGCAAATTACAGCAGGCGGAACAGTAATGCTAAATGGTCAAGGTATAGAACTTAAAGATGGTGAAACTGTAAACTTACCAAATAACATTACAATAACTCGTCAAGGTGATAATTATCTGGTAAATGGTTCTGAATATAATATGACTATAGAAAATAAAGGTAGATACCTTGATGTTAATGCTAATTCAACTGAAAAAGGTATATATGCAGATGGAATAATGCCTACAGGTATATTAGGTGAAACATTCGTTCCTGATAACAATAAAGCTGGCTTATTACAAGATGTTGCAGCGTATGAGCGTAATAACTTATTTGATGATGGTAATTTACAATCAACACCACAACCTGCACAAACTCAAACTCAAGCTAATTTTCTTAATTACTTTATGGCGTTTGCACAAGCAGCTTAATTAAAAAATATCAATAAAAAGCCTATGTCAACTAGACATAGGCTTTTTGCATTAAGTCTTTTTATATAAGTAAAATTCATTTTTATCATCAGGAACAAACTTTTTGACCAGCTTAAAGTTTTCAGGAATTTTATCAAATTTAATTACATCAAAAGCTATAAAAGGTCTTTTGGATGTAACAGGATTAGCATCTTTGTCAAAATATAATGTGATAGCTTCATCAGGATTCGTTTGATTATAAATTACGTCATTACCTGATATTGAATAATTATAAACCAGCTTTTTCTCATAGATATCAGTATATTGTCCGTGTCCTGATATAACTATATAATCATAGTCATTATAGTTTTTATTTTTAGCAAGTAATTTGTACCTAACGGAAAAAATCTTCCAGGTTAGATTTTCTTCAAAAAATGAATAATAATTATCATCACAGCTTAAAATTAGTGCAATTTTTGAACTATCAGGCGCAATATCTCCTAAATAATTAACCATTTCATAGATAGGGTCTTTTTTAATAACATCTATACCGTCTCTTAATCGGATTTCATTTCTGAATGAGGTATAATTACTCGATTTTAAAGCATTATATACCCATAATAAAGGTTTTGATGTGTTGTTAGTTGAAATTACAGTGAAGTTATAAATTACTATTAGTATAATTATTATTTTAAATAAATTTACTCTTCTGGTATAACTTAATACAAATATTGGCGCACTTAATACAATTGCTGTAAGGATAAATCTGTTATACCAGTAACAAAATCCCATAAATAGAGAAATAGAAATCAAAAATCCAATTGTAATTAATGCAGCTAAACCTACATAAAACCTTTTACTTTTAGTAGAGACTATTCCTGTTATTGCAGATTTTATTATTAAAGGTAAAATCAGAAGAAATCCCAGTATTCCATACATGGCGTAATTTTCATGAATAGCAATTGTGGTATTTTTTAAATCTCCATACACAAGTCCATCTGTCGTTTTTAAGTGTAATATATGGAAAAGTGAATCTTTTAGTCCCATTATTATTGAATCAAAAAAGAGTCCAATTTTCATACCGGTAAAACTAAAGAAAAGAATTATATATTTAATCAAGCTGGCAATAAAAGCTTTTAATCCCATTGGAATGGCATGTTTGTAAACAAAAAACGGTGGTCCTGCAGGGTTGCCAAATTCCAGAAAATTCAGAATGTAATTATATGAGCTAAGCAGCATAAAAGCCGGAATTGAAGATAGCGCAAATACTACAATAGGCTTGTAAAATTCTTTTTTATTCTCTCTTACTGATATCAGTATATAAATTATTCCAAATATCGGAATAAATAACACAGCTGTAGATTTCACCCCTAATGCAATACTATAAGCTATTGCAGAAAACATTATAGATTTATTTTCTTTCTCTCTAGCTCCATAAACAAACAGGTAAAGAGAACACAGTAGAAAGAAAGCTACTATTAGGTTAGTTTGTGTACTTGTAGACTCAATAATAATTGCAGGCAGTGATGCGAGTATAAATATTGCCCATAAAATTCTTTTTACAGAAAATTTCAGATATCTTAAAAAGGTAAAAAGTACTAAAATACATCCCCAATACGCTATATATTCATTCAATGCAGCGAGATAATCTCTTTTAATAAATATCATTGGCCACATTATCAATATTTCAGAATTTATCGGAAATACTAATTGCCTGAGTGAATTTGTCTCAAAATGTGCTAAACTCTGATTCTGAAGCCAAAATCCAATTCTTGCAAGATGATATGTCATACTGTCAGCTGAGTTAGTCGGTACAACTAATGCTAGAAAAAGGCTGATTGAACCTGCAAATATAAAGAATATAAATAGAACCAGCAAGGCTTTATCTTGTTTTAACGCCAGTAATATTTGCTTTTTTGATTGCACAAGAAAACTAAAATCTATCTGAGGAAAGTGTTTACGCTTCCAACATGAAAAAGATAAAGCAAATACAATTAAATTAGCTGATAAAATGCCGATTGTATCTATTTGCTTTAAAATTGAAAGTGTTTCAATGGTTAATATTATTTGAGAAACAAATATGAGGCTAAGAAAAATCAGCGAATTAGCAGTTTGCTTAGCTTTTATAGTACTGGTTATAAAGTACGATGATGCTATAACCAGAAGAAATGATAATGTAAACAATAGAAACACAGTCATACTCAACTTTTACAATATTTCATAGAGCTAATTTTAATATTAGCAGATACTTTTATTCTAGCAAAAAATACAATCCTGAATGTAATAATTATGAGATTGTTATAGAATTGTTTAACAACGTAATTGGGATTGGAGATATATTATGAAATATGTTCAAGCTGTTTTAGGTAGAGTCTTTATGGTTTTAATTGAAGATGGAGAAGATATACTTGAACAGATAAAAGATATTATCAAAAAAGAAAATATTAAAGCAGGATTTGTTCATTTAATCGGAGCCAGTTCCAGCAGCAAAGTTGTACTTGGCCCTGTTAAAAGAGAATATCCTCCAAAACCATTCTGGTGGGAATTTAATGATGCAAGAGAGATATTGGGATTAGGAATATTTGCATGGGAAAATGACGAGCCTAAAATCCATTTGCATTCGGGTATTGGCCATAGCAGCGAGTCAAAAATAGGCTGCATTAGAGGAGAATCAAAGGTTTATATTACTATTGAAGCAGTTATTCAAGAAATCATTGGACCTAATATTGCCAGAGAAATCGACTCAAGATATAATGCAAGCCTTTTAAAACTTGAATAATATAATGCTCTGAAATTCAATCAGAGAGTGAATTTGTAAATAAGCTGTAACAATCATTGTTTTTTTAGCAAAAAAATATTTTTTTTTACTTTATATCTCTGTAAGTTTAATAGTAGGTTTAGTGGGAAGTGTATGACGATAATAGTTGGATCAAAGATAATTGAAGGGATCAAAGGACTGCAAACCTCTGCAGTTAAAGAGCGAATGGTTGTTGCTATACCAGCATTAATAGCATTCCCGGTAATTGATTATTTTAATAAGTCAGTAGATGAAGATACAAGAAAATATTCAGCTGTAAAATCAGCAATAAAAGTATTTATTGGCACCGTAGATGGACTTTTTGCACGTCATGTGGGTCAGAAAATTGGTGAAAAATGGGCCCCAAAACTAGGTGAGAAATTAGCAAAAGGTGAAATTAAAATACCAGGCACAGAAAAGATTGCAGAAGCATTTAAAGAAGCCACCAAAAACCCTGAAGCAATCGTGAGTTTCTCAAAAAGTTTAGGAAAAACTATGGCATTTGTAGCTACTTTAACTTCTATAGTTGTAATGGACATACCATTTATAGATAAGGCTTTGGACTTTACAATGAAAAAACTTTTCCCAAATCGTGAGCAATAGGAAGAATTAGAGGTAGGAACTAACTGTAATGATAGATAAATTACAAAATTATGCCGTAAGAGCAGCAGCATATAATATGAAAAACCCATCAGCATTTATTAAGTATACTGGTGCAGGTGCAAATATTTTTTATTATGCTCTTCAGGCTTCAGCTTTTGCAATGAGCAGCAGTATTCCTGAAAAAGAAAAAAAGTTTATTGTAGCTCAAGAAGTTGGCGAAGGCATAATCAGCACAGGAATAATAATATTTCTGGCTTCAAAATTTGAAAAATTTGGCGAGAAGTTAGTTGATAAAGCTAAAATACTACCTGAATTTTTACCCAAAAATCTTAGAAACCAAGAATCTGTGAAGAAAATTTTAACAAGTAGCACTGAACATACAGCTAAACTTAAAGAATTTAAAGGGCTTATCGGTATAGCAAGTGGATTAGCTGGTATAGTGCTCGCATATACCGTTGCTACTCCATATTTAAGAAATCAATTTGCCAACTTCTTTAATAAAGAAAAAGCTGGATCAGATAAACAACAAACTCCACAATTGCAAGTTGATCAAAATATATTTAAAGATTTTATTAATACAAAAAAACTTTAAAACAAAAAACTCTTCTTACAACAAGAAGAGTTTTTTCTGAGCATTTTATCCGGATTTTGTGTTCAAATCTCTAAAAATATAGTAAAATAACTCTAACATATTTTGGGGTGACATTATGGAACTTAGAAAAATTATAAGAGCAGCAAAAGGACAGGAACAGGCTGACTTAGTTATAAAAAATGCCAAAATAATTAACGTATTTTCTGGAGATATACATAAAAATGATATTGCTATTGCTGATGGAAGAATTGTTAGTATTGGCAATAATTTGAGTGCAGTTGAAGAAATTGATGTTAATGGAGCATATTTATCTCCAGCATTTATTGATGGACATGTTCATCTTGAAAGTTCAATGCTGCTGCCATCTGAATTCGCCAAAGCTGTTGTTCCCAGCGGTACAACTACTGTAATTGCAGATCCCCATGAAATTTCAAATGTCCTTGGATTACAGGGTATAAGTTTTATCAGAGAAACTACAAAAAATTTACCTCTCAATGTTTTTATGATGCTCCCATCATGCGTTCCTGCCACAGATATGGAGACAGCAGGGTCTTATCTTAATAGCAGCGAACTTGCCGTATTCATAAAAGAACCCTGGGTTGTTGGAATTGCTGAAATGATGAATTTTCCCGGAGTGTTAAACAGTGACGAAGGAATATTGGATAAAATCAGACTTGCCGACTACAAAAGAGTTGATGGTCATGCGCCCGGGTTAAGAGGTCAGGATCTATGCGCATACATTGCTTCAGGTATTTCATCAGATCATGAATGTACCAGTATAGAAGAAGCAAAAGAAAAATTAAGGCTTGGCATGTACTTGATGATCAGGGAAGGTACAATAGCTAAAGATTTTGATACACTTATTCCTGTAATTCGCGATTATAACTCAAGAAGATGTTTCTTTGTAACAGATGATCGCTATCCTCACGATTTGTTTGTACATATAAACGAGATGGTTAGAAGAGCGGTCGAATTTGGATTATCACCTATTACTGCTATCCAGATGGCAACTATTAATACTGCTGAATATTTTAAAATCCCTTATTTAGGTGCTATTGCTCCAGGATATAGAGCTGATATTCTTGTCTTTGAAAATTTATCAGACTTTAAACCCAAAATGGTATTTAAAAATGGAGAACTAGTAGCTAAAGATGGTAAAATATCAGTTGATTTAACTGAATCTCATACTCCTGCAATCAGAGGGTCTGTTAACGTTAAATGGATTGAGCTGGATGACTTTAAAATTAAGGCTGAATCCAGTAGAGCCAAAGTTATAAATATTATTCCAAAACAGTTAATTACAAAATGTTCAATTGAAGATATAACAGTTGAAGATGAATTTGCAAAAGCAAGTCCTGAAAATGACATACTAAAAATTGCTGTTATTGAAAGACATAGTGCAAGTGGAAACATGGGGCTTGGTTTTGTTCGTGGCTTTGGCTTAAAAAGTGGTGCCATTGCTTCTACAGTTGCGCATGACTCACACAATATGGTGGTTATTGGCACTAATGATGCAGATATGTACTTTGCTGCTGTTGAGCTTGTTAAATCACAAGGCGGTAAGATTGTAGTTGAAAATGGTAAAACGCTTGAACATCTTCCTTTACCCATTGCAGGTTTAATATCAAATCAAAATATTGAAACAGTAATAGAGAAATTAGATAATCTTGCTAAGTGTTCCAAGGATCTGGGATGTCAACTCGATGATCCTTTTATGAGTATGGCATTTCTGTCATTACCTGTTATTCCTGAGCTGAAAATTACTGACAAAGGATTAATTGACGTAAATAAATTTGAAATTACATCAGTTTTTGTATAAGTTTATAAGAGCATATTTTCTGCCAATATTATAATAAGTAATCCCATTATCATTCCCCATGAAGAATATAGAGGATGGCAATGCGCATGCGCTCTGGGGATCAATTCTTTGAAGAATACATATGTTATTGTACCAGCGGCAAAAGACAGCATAAATGGGACAAAAGCTGACAGGAATGTGAGAAATGTAAAAGTAACGATTGCAAAAACAGGCTCCATTAAGCCTGTTAATGTAGTATAAGTTATATTTTTAAAGCCTGAAATACCTGTATTTTTAAGGGGAATTGATAAAATTAAGCCTTCAGGTATATTGTGTGAAATTATTCCAATGACTACCAACAACCCTAGCCCAGCTTTTTCAGCTGAAAATGCAGATCCAACTGCAATTCCTTCAAAAATATTATTGGAAGTGATAAGTAAAATCATCAATATTGATAGATGACTGGAAAAAACACCAGATTTTTCCCCAAATTTACTTTTTATATATGGAATATAATGATCAAATATAGTCAAACTAATTGCACCAAGTAAAAATCCTGTTAAAAATATAACAAAATTGCCCTCTCTTAGGGATTCGGGTATTAATCCAAAGGTAACGATGCCCACTAATGTACCAGAAGCAAACCCAAACATTACATCTTCAAATAAATGTGAAATATTCCTCACAATTACAACCAGTATTGCTCCAATACTGGTTGATAGTCCTGCAATCAAGCTTAAAATAATCATTTCCTGCATAATATTTTTCTTTTATTTTCTTCTTTTTCTCGCCATTGCCAATACTTTATACTTCACCTTTTTAGCTATATTATCTTGCTGTACAAGAAACAGGCTGGATACTTTTCACCTGCAGCGGAGTTCCTTGCATATAAATTGTGACTATATCCTCTCTGATATCACCAGTTACTTTTACACAAGAACCTTCTTTAAACCATAATTCGTTCTGACATTGTCTTAAATTCAACAGGAGATATGTTTTTCCTGTATTGGTATTTGTAACAATCCATCCCCCGGCTTCAACTGTTCTTTGGAGTTGGCCTATCACTTCTACTTCATTTTCCTGTGATTGCACAGGAGTAAAAACTCCTGTTAAAGTTAAAATAAAACTTATTATTAAGGTTATTAGTACTCTTTGCATCACTTATCTCCTTTTATTAATTAAATTATTTTATCTAAACTATACAATTTTCCTGTAGGCATCTATCAATTTTGAATAATGCGTACTTTGAGTATAAAGAAGCTCAGCTTTTATTCTGCCTGATAACCCCATTTTATGGATTAAATCATTATTTGAATGCAATTTTTTAATAGCATTAGCTATAGAATCAGCATTACCGGGCTTAAATAATATGCCATTTTTATCATTTTCAATTATTTCAGGAATAGCTCCAATATCACTTGCTATTACTGGTTTTCCATAGGCGAAAGACTCTATAATACTCAGTCCAAATATTTCAAAGTAATTACTGGGCAAGATAGAAGCAATACAGTTTTTATACTCGTTTTCTAATTCCTGTCCTGACTTAAAACCAACAAATTCAACATCAAGATTTAAGTTTTCTGCTTGTTTTTTAAGGTTATCTTCTTCAAGTCCGTTTCCTACGATATGCAGCTTGATATCAGGTAGCTTTGCCATAGCATCAAGAAGATGATGAACTCCTTTTTCTTTAACCAGCCTTCCTGCATAAAGGAAATACTCTCCATCTTTATATTCAGGCTGGATATTAAAGTACGAATCATCTAAAAAATTATTTATCAGGATAAGCTTTTCCCTTGGAATCCCTGATCTTACTGCTAATTCTAAAAGTGCATTACTTGGACATATAAACATTGATACCTTGTTAAAAATCTTTAAAGCCCTGTTAAAGAAGTATTCAAATGTTGCTAAAGCACTTGCAGGTAGGCTTTTATATTTACATTTATTAATTAAACAGTGTATTGGGTTGCCTTTTATGCAAAGTTCATCTTGACAATACGTTTCAGTTCCTCTCATGAGTGGACCAGCAGGACATAAGAATCTGGCATCATGAAGTGTCATTATTATTGGAATATTATTCTCATAACAGCTATCAAGTATTGACGGAGTTAAATGATAACTTATGCAATTGCAATGAACAATATCAGGTTTTATTTCTTTTATATATTGATTAAGTTTGGTTTTAGCCTCAAAATTATAAAATGGTTTAAAGACATTTCCTATTAACTGATGCTTAGACAAAGATCTGTAACTCACATATTGAGGAAAATATCTTGAATATTCATAATTTTCATCAAAAAATATACCTCTATTAGAGGCAAAAAAGAAAATTTCATGCCCGTTTTCTCTCAATAACTTCCCTGTATGATAAGTATATGTATCAGCTCCACCATAATTGGAAAAGTGATTATTTGTCAGCAGTATTTTCATTTTTTAGTACCAAAAAAATCAAGTGTAACCGAAGCTTTATCTACTTTTTCCTGCCTACTTAATTTTAAAGAAGAAAAATCATTAAATTTTACCACTCCGTTATAATAAACTTTATCTCTGTACCTTGTTGGAACCTGAATTACGAAATAATCTACGTCAAACACTCCTACATCTCTGGAAGACTTTCGTGGAGGAATTATTATAGTTTTGCCGTTATCTACTACTTTGATTTTGTGATTAGTTTCATTGATTACAACTCCTCCAAAAAAGTTATCTTCTAAAGCTTTGATATCGGTTTTATTTGAGAAAATAGTGGAAGAAAACAAGACATACAGGCCTACATTATAAAGTAATGATAAGAGTAATATTTTTCCTACGGTTTTTCTTCTTATTTTCATATTAATATGCCTTTATTTAATTGCAGATTGATATTTGGAACTAAAACTGGTTTTTAGCTGTTCTATCCAGATAGATGTGAATATAATTATCCAGAGATGCGTGAAAAAATCAGCATCCATATGTTTATGACGATGATTAAAAATCCTTCTTACTGTCTTTATATCAAAAAACTCACATAGTGGTCCATTTTGATTAAATACCAGAGTGTCTATATAGTCTCTCATAACTTCATTATCAAGAATTTCATGTATTGGTAAAAATGCTTGTTTAGGAAAATTTATTAATTCCTGAGGAATTTGTGGCACTAGCATTTTTTTCAGTAAAGCCTTTGGTTCCTCAGATGTCTTTTGATCCCAGGGGATTGAGTAGTTTAATCGCAAAACTTTCGGGTCAAAAAATGGGCATACAAGTTTAACTCCATTACGACGCAAGAAATCATAGCTTTTTGCTGAGCTTCCTGAGGAAGACGCTTTTATAACATTTAACACACTGGTAAACTTATAGTCATTTAATCTCTTGGTATTCTCCTCATACCCTTCAAATAATGCACTAATATTATCTGTATACATTCCTTTTAAATTATTTAGTATTTGATCTGGAATATTGTAGGTTATGCCATCAAAAATACATCCCAGTTCCAGGCTTTGTATTGGCATCAATGCAGTACGCCTAAAAGCTCGAAATGGCTTTATTAAAGGAGTATAGCTTTTCCACATATCAAATGTTTTATATGCTTCAGAAATAGCCTTTTGGGCAACAAGTGGAACCTTGTACAGTTTATCAAATTTAAGATATATTGGCATATCACCTACAAAGATACAGTCAGCCCCTGATCCATCAAGTATTACAGGTGTATTACCCAGTTTTTTCAATGTTAATCTGGCAAGATCATTCCCGATAAATGTTGATGCATCTACAAATGGATAAGAATAATCTCTAATAATATTATTTAATATGTCAGGAATATCATTTGGATTAAAATATACTTTATTAATAGGCAAGTTAAGGTGTTTTGCAACTTGAGATGCTAAATAATCACTAATATCATTAGGCCCGGAGACATAATTAACCATATTTACGTCGGTGCGTTTTAATTCAGACAACCTTAATGCTATAAGTGTTGAATCTATGCCGCCACTGAAGAATAAAGATGATGATTCAGGCAATTCACCTAAAATATTATCAAGTATACCCCCCAGTTCTTTATCTTTTAAGTGCAAATTAGAATAAGATCTTCCCGAAAAAACATACTCTTTAACTTCTTGAGATACTGTCATAAACGGGTCAGGCAGATCTGGAAATATTTTTAACTGATAACCATTAGGAACTCTCTTGACATTCTTTGATATAGTTAGTGGAGCAGGGATACTGTGATATTTAAACAATGCATAAACGGCATGTTCGTCCAGATCAAATTCACGCCACTGAAGCAGTAATCTTAGATCATTACCAAGCATCCATCCTCTTGAATCGCTGGTAAAATAAAACTGCTCAGGTGTGGCAATTGGTTGTAATAGCCTAATCTCACCAGTAGCAAGAGAAATACCTAACTGAACAATGTCTTTATCAGCATTATCTTTAAAATATTCCCACGGAGTGTTAAAAGATTTATTACTAATAGGGTGGCACTCTGTGTTTAAAACGATATATTCACTGGTTTCAATAAACTTAATGTTTTCTTTTGATGATTTATGCCTTAACCAGGCAAATGAGAAAACCTTTTCATTATTTATACTGCGAATTTCAATGAAAGGATCGAAATTTAACCAGTTTGCGTATTCATTTATCAGATTTGTCCAGTTTGATAAATTCTCTTTATTCCCCAAATATGCACTAAAAAACATTTTGGTCACATCCTTTTTAAAAATATTCAGTAATATAACTTTAAAAAACTAATTTATTCTATGAAATAGTGCATTCGCCAGATGTACAGTTGTTGTATACCTTAATCAGTTTTGTATAGTATACTTCAGGAGCATAATGCCTTTGAGCTTTTAGTCTTCCCTGATTTCCCATTTCTTGTGCCAGATTATTATTTGAATAAAGCTTATAAATAGCCTGAGATAACTGATCGGTGTTTCCTGTCTCGAAAACTAATCCGTTTATGTTATCATCTATCATTTCAGGAATACCGCCAATACAACTTCCTATCACAGGCTTGCCATAGGTAAAAGATTCAATAACGGTTGTTGGAAAGTTTTCAAACCAGTCACATGGGATGATTGTACCTATACAGTTTTTATACTCTTCTTCCAGTTCTTTTCCCGACTTAAAGCCCATAAATTCAATATTCGATAAATTATATTGCTTTGCCTGTAGTTTTAAATTTTCTTCTTCCTGTCCTGTCCCTACTATATGGACTTTAATATCTTTGGGTAGTTTAGTCATCGCCTCTATTAGATAATGAGCTCCTTTTTCTTTTGATAATCTGCCTACAAAAAGAAAATAACCTTTATTGGAATCCTGAACCTCATTATTAAAAAGTGATCTATCAACAAAATTATTAATTAAAAATAGTCTATTACTATCTATTCCAGACATTTGTGCCAGATCAAGAATAGCCTGACTCGGGCAAATATATGCTGATATTTTGGTATACAAGCCGTGAATTTTTCTAAATACAAATTCAGCTGTAATTCCTGCACTTTTTATATAGCTGTTGTTCAGGCATTTATTAGTAATGCAGTGAATTGGGTTTCCTGATACACAGTGTTTATCTTTACAATAAACCTCTGACTTATACATCATCTTAACGCTAGGGCACATCAACTGGGGTCCATGAAGAGTCATAGCAACAGGAATATTATTTTTGCATGCAGCATTTAATACTGAAGGAGTCAAATTAAAGAAAATGCAGTTGCAGTGTATGAGATCTGGCTTTATTAATTTAATAAATTTATCGAGTTTTGCTTCAGCCTCAAAATTATAAAAAGGTCTAAAATTATGTTTAATTAGTTCCAGTTTTGACAGTGATTTATAATCTATATTTCTTGGGAAGTAGCTTGAATACTCATAATTATCTTCAAAGTAAGGTTTTTGATCAGTAGCAAAGAAAAAAACTTCATGCCCATTTTCTCTTAAAAGCTGACCCACTCTGTACGTATAAACATCAGCTCCGCCAGTATTACTAAAATAATTATTAATTAGTAAAATTCTCATTTTTACACCTCAAAAATCAGGTTAATGACCTATAAACATCAATAAGTTTTAAATAATAAACTTCAGGAGTGTACAAAGTCTCTGCTTTTAATCTCCCATTATGACCCATTTTATGGATTAAACCATTATTTGAATGCAATTTTTTAATAGCATTAGCTATAGAATTAGCATTACCGGGCTCAAACAAAAGACCATTTTTATCATTTTCAATTATTTCAGGAATAGCTCCAATATCACTTGCTATTACTGGTTTTCCATAGGCGAAAGATTCTATGATGGTTAAACCAAATGCTTCAAAATAATTACTGGGCAAGATAGAAGCAATGCTGTTTTTATACTCATTTTCCAATTCTTGTCCTGACTTGAAACCAAGAAACTTGACATTATGCAGGTTTAATTTATCTGCTTGTTTTTTAAGGTTATCTTCTTCAAGCCCGTTTCCTGCAATATGCAGCTTGATATCAGGTAGCTTTGCCATAGCATCAAGCAAATGATAAACTCCTTTTTCTTTAACCAGCCTTCCTGCATACAGGAAATATTCTCCATCTTTATATTCAGGCTGGATATTAAAGTACGAATCATCTAAAAAATTATTTATCAGGATAAGCTTTTCCCTTGGAATCCCTGATCTTACTGCTAATTCTAAAAGTGCGTTACTTGGACATATAAACATTGATACCTTGTCAAATAATCTGTGTATTTTTCTTAGGGCAAATTCTGTTGCTGATACACAGCTTTTTAACAGGCTTTTATCATTGCATTTGTTCAAAATACAAGGTAAAGGATTGCCTGTAGCGCAATGGGTATCTTTGCAATAATTCTCTGACTTATAAATTAAGCCAACATCCGGGCAAGACATAAAGGCATCTCTAAGAGTCATTACTATTGGAATATTATTTTTATGGCATGCCCTGATAACTGATGGACTCAAATAATAAGTAATGCAGTTGCAATGCACGACATCTGGCTTTACATCATTTAAATAATGATTTAGCTTATATTCAGCTTCAAAATTATAAAAATAGGAGGGATTAAATATGAATCTTAGAAAATTTGATTTTGGGAGGTCTGAAAAATCTATATATTTCGGAAAATATTTTGCATATTCGTAATTCTCTTCAAAATATGGTTTTTTATCAGTAGAAAAAAAATAAACCTCATGCCCTTTATCTCTAAGGATTTTTCCTGTCCTGTTTGTTGAGTTTTCTGCTCCTCCAACTTTTGAAAAGAAATTGTTTATTAGCAATATTTTCATATTGAATCAGGCTCCAGTTATGGTTTTTATGCGATATTCCTGACTGACAAAAATGCTGATAATAAACAATTAAACACAGCCTGATTAATTAAAATAATGTTGTGGTGGGCAAAACCATAAGAGCAATAGTTAAATTTATTTATTTAGAAAATAATTATAAAACAAAAATATGGACAGCGAAAAAAATCAGGTATAAGTATATATGGACAGTAATTGGAAGATATTATTCACTGGCGATATCTTTATATCACAAGAGCTGAACTCCAGTTTTATCAGCAGTGAATTAGGAAAAATTATTTCTGAGCACGATTTTGCATCGTGCAATTTTGAAGCGCCTATATATAATGAATTAGCAAAACCCATTCGTAAGGCATTCAGCCCGGCTATTTATCAGCACATAAATGCAGCAAGACATGTTCAAGAAGCGGGTTTTAATATTATTAACCTTGCTTCCAATCACTCATATGACTATGGTCAAATTGGAATGGCTGCAACTCTTAAAGCTTTTTGCAATCAGTTAACAGTTGGGGCTGGATTAGATTTTAATTCGGCATATCAATTGCAGATTAAAGAAATTAAGGGCGTAAAAGTTGGATTTTTATCATTTTGCGAATCAGAATTCGGCGCATTAACTGATGAAACTTTAAATCGTGGTGGTTATGCCTGGATTAATCACCATTCAGTTAATCGCAGAATAATTGAAGCTAAATCAAGGGTAAATGTATTATTAATTCAAGTCCATGCCGGCCCGGAAGAAGTAGAGCTCCCTCTTCCTGAATGGAGATATCGCTATAAAGAACTTATAGATCTTGGAGCTGATGCAGTTATTGCACATCATCCCCATGTTCCGCAGGGTTGGGAAGTTCATAGAGAAAAACCGATTTTTTACAGCCTAGGAAATTTCTTTTTTACTGCACCGAATAAACACCCTTTATGGAACTATGGATACGCAGTATCATTATCATTTAATGGAGCAGAGCTTGAAGAATTTGAGATTATAGCTACTCAAAGAGATTCACTACAAGTAATAGTGTGCAAAGATGAAAAATACGAACAATATTTGCAAAAACTATCTACTATGCTTGATTCTGAAATATATCCCGAGCTCGTAAACAAGCAAACAGTTAATCTATGGAATAATCATTATAACTACCTGCATATGCAAACTGTAAATACTTTCCCAAGGCACGGAAAATTCAAAAAAGTCTGGAATCTAATTGGCAGACTTTTAACTAAGTTAAAGATAATTGATAATCTTGCACTCTTGCACAATATCCGCACAGAATCACATCGTTGGAGCATACAAAGAGCATTATCATTGTTAGAAGAGGGTGAAGTTTATAAAGAAGAAAAGCATTCAAAGGAATTTACAAACACAAAGTACTAGTTTTTCTACTTGTAAAATCTGTTTTTAGCACAAAATATAATCTAACAAAAAATATCAGTATCTCTGTTGCCAGTACCATTAAAACAACATTATAAATAGTAACCTTTGAGAGTATTATAAGAATAACTAATCCAATAAAATGTATTATAGAACCGATAATATAGCTTAAGTTTACTAAATTTGCTTTACCATAAGCTCCTAATAACGGATAACCCATCAAAGTTGCAGGTACTGAAAACATTACACATAGTGAAAAGATTTTTAGTACATTAGCACTCATTGTCAATCCATCACCAAAAATAATTAAAATAATCTTATCTGCAAAGACAAACGTAAACATGCATAGCAGGATATTAAATATTATTGTTGTAAAAGTTATTTTTTTATATAAGGATATCCTTCTTTCTCTTGACATATAAGGATATAAGTTATCACTTAAAGGATAATATAAGCTTTTTAAAGCATGATTTAGCTTTTCTGCTGTTGCATAATAGCCTACCATTTGATTTCCTGTAAATAGACCCAGAATAAAAGAGTTATTGGATGAATATATCATTGTTGATACTCTCGAGAGAAAAAATTGGGTGCTGTCTTTCATAGAATGAGTTATAGTTTTGATTTTTGGAATGAATAAATTGATATTATAGTCTTTTAAGATAATTCTAATAGCAAGACTTCCAGCAACCAGGTATCCTAATGAATTTATTAAAGGCACATATATAACATCAGTAGAGTGCCTTATAAAGATAAATATTGAAGCAGTAAATATAGCTTTTGAAAGAAGATTCAAGAAGGTAATATATTTCATTTTTTCCATACCAAGGAAAAACCAGGTGGGAAATAATATATTACCCAATACCATCCCAAAAGTTAAAAAGTAAAATATCCAGTCTGCCCTGAATTTGCCAAAACTAAAAATGATGATTGAAAGAACTATTAAGCTTATAGTCATAAACAGAGTTTTTATCACCATTACTGTACAGAAAATTTCAGAAATCTTTTCCGGATTATCTCTATTTATAGATACTTCTCTTGTAGCAGAAAGATTAAAACCATAATCAGTAAATATTATGAAATATCCGATAAAAGCCTGCGCAAATACATATAAACCAAAATTCTCGGTTCCAAGTACTCTTATCAAATAAGGCAGAGTGATTAACGGCAAAACATAATTAGCTCCCTGTAATATAAATAAATAGATAAAATTAGCAAGGAGTCGTTTTTTGTCTTCTGAAATTAGTATCGTTTCTACTTTTGCAAACATAGATTATATAGTTTATTAAATTTTCATATCGGACAATTAGCTTGCTTTACATAAATATAATGTCATTATGGCTATAAGGCAGGATTAACGGATAAGCTATTACACTTAACAGGATTTTAAAATAGTTATATGGCTAAATAAACCTATTTATGAATATTACAGTGCATTATAAACATATGATGGATAAATTAATATCAGCTCATTTTATAATGCATTTGCTTTTTAGAATATGCAATATGTTTAAATCTGAGAGGGAGTGCATAAGATGGGTTTATACATTGATAATAAAAGTGATATTAATAATAATGGTGATTTACTACTAGTCAAAGAAAAGAATACACATATTATTCACAAACCATTACCCGATCCATTCTGGATAGCAAGAAATTTTAATTTACAAAAAAGAGACCCAATGCAGTGGGCAATAAAAAGAGTATTTGATATAGCAGTATGCATTTTTGGTTTAATCATTACATCTCCAGTTCTTCTGATTTTGGCTGTATTAATTAAACTAGAGTCAGAAGGACCTGTTTTGTATAAAAGCAAAAGAACTGGTTTATATGGCAAAGAGTTTTATTTATACAAATTTCGCAGTATGAGACAAGATGCCGAACTTCATGAAGATAATATACGCCAGCAATTTAATGAAGGCGATAATATTATGTATAAAATGGAAGATGATCCAAGAATTACAAAGCTTGGGAAGTTTATAAGAAAATATAGTTTAGATGAATTACCACAATTTATAAACGTATTAAAAGGAGAAATGAGTCTGGTTGGCCCACGTGCTCGAGCAACTCGAGATTTATGGCTATACAAAAACTGGCATTATATTTTCTTTGCATCTGTACCTGGAATTACCGGCATGTGGCAGGCAAATGGACGATCTAACCTGAAAGACTTTGATAAAGTAGTCAAATTAGAGTTTGATTATATTACTAAATGGAACTTGGGCCTTGATTTTTACCTGTTATTGAAAACAATACCTGCTGTAATTCTCGGAAAGGGTGCTGCGTAATTATTGTAAATAAGTATTAAGATAAATTTTTAGAAATAATTACATCTTATTATTTATGGCATATTTACTTACTATTTAATAGAATTTATTATATTTATAGCCTTTTTGAGCCGAATGCAATGTAATATCCTTGCAATTAGTTGATTTCCTGAAATATAAGCTGGCTTGAAAATCATAAAAAAAAGTCATTTATTCATGA
>AMFJ01007675.1_pt1 | contig 18725 bp, 13 predicted proteins | sample 427208 | NCBI WGS metagenome assembly AMFJ01 (sample SAMN02954298, study PRJNA114691) | groundwater metagenome | biome: aquatic; feature: subsurface aquifer; material: sediment; isolation source: subsurface aquifer sediment | place: USA: Rifle, CO | collected 2008-08
GAAACCTCTTTTGTCAGAATAGACAAAGTCAGACACGCCATAGAAACAATAAACAAAGTCACCCGCACACTCAACAATCTAGGTATATCCCTTAATTTACACACTAATCAAGGATTCTTAAAAAATGAATAAACAGAAAATAAACTAAAAAAGAATAACAACTTACGGATGCTTGAACGTCGAATGAAGGCTTTAGCACCACTTGTTTGAGCGTAGCGAGTTTGGTGCGTTATGGACTGTGAGCGATAATGTAAGTTCCTAGCAGCCGTAAATGGCCGCGGGTTTTCTTTCTTTTGCTTACTTGTTCTTTCTTTTGTTGCGGTAAAAGAAAGAAAAGTAAGAAAGCGTTAGTATTACGGTAAGAGATTTTTTAAACAATGTGTGTTGGTTAGATCCCGCATCAAGTGCGGGATGAAAGGGTGACAATTATTGAGATTCTTCGCTTTGTTCAAAAATGACAGTGCCTAGATTGGTGCTGGTGGGTAAGTAATTAAATTGTAGTATAGAAGCTATGCTGAAATCAGATACCCACCCTACTTTAGCGCTGGAAAGATTGCCACGCAAGTATGATTGTTTCTTAATAGCCCAGTTTATAGGCTCGCAATGACAGGAGAGCCATGATTGACCTGCTTGAAAACATCATTAAAATTATCAAAAGAAATGGTGGGTTATTTTTTTAAAAATCATCTAAACACAGTAGATAAAAGCCTGTATTTTCTTCAAGTTTTGAACTGCTTTAGCCGATGTATAAATTAGAGGAGCCAGAGAGAGTTATTAGTTAGTTTGGAAAGAAGGCGGTTGCATTGTATCCAGGTGTTTATCCGGCATATATAAAGCCTTATACACCCCAAATAAAGCATAAACCTGTAGAAAAAGTATCAAAAGATTCTGAAAACCCTAATAAACCGGAACAAAATCAGAATCTGGAAGATAGCAATTCTTCAGCAAGTCAGGCTTTTCAATCTGCTATTGATTATAAAGCAGAGAAATTTAGCCTTGGCCAAATTCTTACCGATTTTCGCAGCACTCTAAACGCCATAGGCGCCCCTCCTGAAATCGAGGAAGAAGTTGCAGGATATCTGCAATTAATAGAACGTCAGGCAAAGAAACCTAATCCTTCTCAGGCTATTATTAAATCAAACCTTAAAAGTTCAGCCGTAATACTTGATGATTATATAACTCAAACATTAAATAGAAATTCTAAAGTGGTTACCAACTGGGTAGGCGCTGTTTTAATGCAGCAAATCGATTATAGTCTACCTCTTTCAGATATAGAAAAAACGGAAGAAAGACTATCGATTGAACAAAAACCACAGGAAATAACTGCCCTTCAGCAGGAAAAGCTTGCTCAAATTCAAAATAAACAAGAAACCAATAATATTCAGCCTCCAACTAGTGAACATAAAACTGCTTCAAAAGTGGACAATATCAAAGTAAAAAATTTCTATACCAGGTTTGAAGAGCTGGTTGATAGTGGTAGTTACGCAAAAGCCATATCAGAAGCCAAGAAAGTTCTCAATTATGCTCAAAAGATAGATGATAAAAACACTCAGGCTAAAGTATATTTAAACGTAGCTCATATTTTTGATGAAAAAAATAACCTTACTCAGGCGATTAAAGGCTATAATAAAGCCGCGCAACTGGCTAAAGCTGGTGGAGATAAAGAAACACAGGCAAAAGCCCATTATAATATGGCCTCTATTTATGATGATGTGGGAAAAATTGAGCCTGCATTACAGCACTATCATGCCGCCCTTGCTCTTGATGGGGAAACAGAAAATATAAAAGGACAGGCTCAGACCTTAAACAGTATTGGAAACATATTTACAGTTAAAAACGAGCATAAAAAAGCCTTGAACTATTATAAAGTAGCTTTCAGTCTGGCTAAAGATCAGGGCGATAAAACAGGACAGGCCTCTATACTCAGCAATGTAGCAGGAGTATTTAGAGATTTAGGTATAGATAAAAAAGCTCTTGATTATTATAAACAAGCTATCCAACTCGATACAGAAGCCGGCAATGCTTCTGGCTGCGCAAAAAGCTATGAACAAGCCGGAAATATTATGCTGAAAAATGGCAAAACTGATAAGGCAAAAAGCTTATACAGCAAATCTTTATCCTTATCCCAACAACTCGGCGATAAAAGCTGGAGTGCAAGAATGGCTGAAAAGATAGATCATTAATACTATAAGAAAGATAGTACCTGACATTATATTTATTTAAGCTATTATTCAAGTTTCAATTCGGTTATATCTTAACTCAATTTATCTATATACTTAAATAAACCCTTAAAGTAAATATTATCAATGTTTTACAGTTCTTATTACAAAATATTAAGCTTGTATAACAATAAAAACAAATATTGTTTTATATCATAAATACATACAGAGAATATTAATAATATATTAGGAATATATATCACATATATAATATTTTCATCCAGATAACAAAAATATACACCCAAGATATAACATCTATAGATATTTATGGCATGTAGAACTTAGTTTTTAAATTTATTCATGACAACACGCAATTAGTCATAATTTATTGTTTTTATATTATTGGGAGATAACACAAAGCAAGGTAAGAGGCTAAAAGGGTAAATTTTATTAGGAAATAGAGATTTGGTTTTATAAGGCTTAGTTTTCGCGCAAGTTTTCAGTATTCACTCATGTAATAAACCCCCATTAGGACATATAATGTCCTCTTTTTATTTGTTCAAGAATCACACCTTATAAAACCCTCTTTGTTTATGTTAATCTATTGTCTAATCTGGATTGCTTCAGAATAGACAGAAAGTAGAAGAGGAGCTTAAATATGAGACCTTCAAAAAGATTAGACAGAATCCCACCATATTTATTTGCTGAAATAGATAAAAAAGTAGACGAAGCCAAAGCAAAAGGCTACGACATTATAAATCTCGGAATTGGTGATCCTGATACACCTACATTCCCTCATATAGTTGAAGAAATGCATAAGGCTATAGATGATCCTTTAACTCATAATTATCCGCCTTATCAAGGAACAGTTGCCTTTAGAACGGCATGTGCTGATTGGATGAAAGAAAGATTTGGAGCAAATCTTGATCCAAATGATGAAATAATTGCTCTTATTGGGTCTAAAGAAGGTATTGCCCATGTATTTTTTGCTTTTGTTGATCCCGGTGATTATACTTTAGTACCTGATCCGGCTTATCCTGTTTATAGGAATGGTACTATTCTAGCCGGTGGAATTCCTTATTATATGCCAATAAATCCGCAAAATAACTATCTTCCTGAGTTAGACAAAATTCCTGAAGATATAGCTAAACAATCTAAAATAATTTTCTTGAACTATCCAAATAATCCTACCGGAGCAGTCGGTAATCTTGAATATTTCAAGGAAGTGCTGGATTTTGCCAAGAAATATGATATTCTGATCTGTCACGATCAGGCATATTGTGAGATGACTTTTGATGGATATGTGGCTCCTAGTTTTTTAGAAATTGAAGGGGCTAAAGATCATTGTATTGAATTCTTCTCTCATAGCAAAAGTTACAATATGACCGGATGGAGAATAGGTTGGGCTGCTGGTGGAGCTAAACCCATGAAAGCACTTGGAACTATTAAAAATAACATTGATAGTGGTGCTTTTAAAGCTATTCAAAGAGCAGGTATTAATGCCTTAGGAAGTCCGCAATCTGAAATAGATAGCCTGAATGAAATGTATAAACGCCGTCGTGATGTTATGATTGAAGGCTTGAAAGAATTAGGCTGGAATATTGATCCATGTTTAGCGACTTTCTATCTTTGGATTCCTACTCCAAAAGGTATGAGTTCTGTGGACTTTGCTGAATTAATGCTTGAAAAAACTCATGTGATTGTTCCTCCCGGAAATGGCTGGGGAGAAGCAGGTGAAGGCTTCTTTAGAATAGCTCTTACTGTTGATGAAGAGAAACTCAAAGAAGTTATTCAAAGAATGAAAAATGCAGGAATTAGATACGAGTAAGAAAAACCCCTCTGTTAAGAGGGATTTTTCATTTTTATGAATATTAACTGTTGCTGGTTTTTTCTTTTTTTAGTCTTCTCTCTGCATTTTTAACAGAGATCCTTGCTAAAACTTTTCTTGAATAAGTATCATAAAAGACTAACCAGTGTTTTCTCTTTGGATTATCCACTGCAAAAGATAGTTTTCCTGTCATTTTGCTGTTTGGATTTATCTTCTGGAACCATAAATCAGTGTTTCCAAAAGGTGATGGGTAATAAACTGAATTATAATCATTAACTAAAGCCATATCAAAGCTGCTGAATGTTTTGCTGGTTTTATTATCAATGTTTAATGTTAATGTAATTGTATTTGCTTCTCCAAAAGGGTCTTTTTCAATTATATAATCAGTTATATTTACATTAAGCCCTTCCAATATTTTTTCTTCGTCTTTAAGAGCTTCTTCTAACATAACCGGAAGCTCTATTTCTGATGCTATCTTAACGTTTATTTCATCTCCGGGTGCAATTAGAACTTCACTTCCTTTTCTGGCAAGGGATGCTGTTGCTCCCACTATTGCACCTATGCCCGCTCCGCCTGCTAATGTATATCCATTGCTTGCTACTGCAGCACCTAGTCCCAGAAATTTAAGAGCTAAAAAACCGCCAATTACTCCTCCTGCAACGGTATAAGCAGTGTCTTCCAGAATAACCTTGGCTGTAGAAGTAACAGGGTGTCTCTTTGTTGTCATGGAAGCCTCTATAGGAATTTCTCTGCCATCAGGTGTTATTAGATAGTCAAAATTTACTGATATATAAGCATCTCTGCCTAGTCTTTTAGTTGCTCCAACAGTTGTAACTTTGCCATGGGCTATTGTTCCTGCAGGAATAAGTATTCCCCCGGGGGTATTTAAATCATTTGTAATCTCTGCAAAGAATTCATCTCCCTCTTCATTGTATCCGGAGCTTATTACTTGAGAAACTGTCATTTTAAGGCTGGTGCCCTTTTCCAGATCCTTTTTTTCTCCTGTGAATAGCTGTTTTTCTTCTTTTGTTTCCGTTTTTTCAATCGTACCTTGAAGACTTCCTGAAGAACTCTGTGCAGCTTGAGCTATGCTGATATTTCCCTGAACCCACAAGAAATTCAGGATAAGAAAAATTGTCAGAAATTTTCTCATTATCATCTTATATTTTACTCTTCCGTGTCTTTCCAATTTCCTTTTCCCACAAAGTCTTATTATTAAAATAATACATTAATTACAATAAAACATCATTGCTTTTAAGAAAAAATAAGACAGTTGGAGGATAGGTGGTGTTTTTGCTTATTTATAAGAATTAAATTTAAACTTTTTATTGTACCCAAATGGAGTATATTATTAAAAGATCCTTCTTGTTAACAAGAAGGATCTTTTAATTTTAAAGTTATTAGCTTAATTTTCTAATGGAATTGTTAGTTCCTGATCTATTTGTAGCGCATTTGGATTGTCCATATTATTTGCGGCTTGAATTTGCTCGATTTTTGATGGGTCAGGTGTTCCATAGAATCTTAATGAGATTTTTTCCAGTGTATCACCCTCTTGAACTTTATATTTTTCAGTTCTGGTAAAAGTATTTTGACTAGCAGGGGTAGAAGGTGTCAGGGTTACAGGAGTATTTACTTTTTTCTTAGCTTCTGTATTCCCTTTTTTCCATAAATTTAAATCTGAAAAGCTTTCTTTTGAAGGATTTCCAAGATTAAGAATTGTTATCATTAAGAACATACAAATAGCACCTGTAATGAAACCTATTGTCAGATAAAGACCAGGTGTTCTTTCGTCTTTTGAATTAACCTTAAAGCCTTGCCATAAGATATCCAATTCGCGATCTTTATCAGATCTTACGTACACCCCAGGGGATGAATCGTATGGTACGTTATTATCTGATAATAATTCTTCCAAAGCAGCGATCCTTTCTTTTGAGATTCCTGACCTGTATATAGTATTAGTATTCATTTCCCTTTCTCAACCTCTTTTTTCCCAGTCCAGTAATTATTAACTCATGAATTTGAGGACTTTAATAATAATAAAAGAGTTTTATTATAGAATCAACTTTCTTAACATTTAACTTTACATGTAAAAACAAAAAATTAATAAAATTTTCCTCTAAAATTTTATTTTTAAAAGCTATTATTTTGATGGGCATACTTGCCCATCCTGCAATTGAGCAACTTGTTTTGCATGTTTTTAAAGATAATTTAAATTTATTGGTTTTAATAAATGTTTATAGAAAGTAAAAAAATCTGGTAATATTTTGTATAGTAATATTGAGAGAGAAAAACAGAAAGGTTTAATTTATGGCTAGAATTATAAGACCGGCATGGGCTATCAGATGTGTACAATCCGGATGTAAAACCTTATTTGAAGTAGCAAAGATTAAAGAAGGGCAGACTCAGGAAGTAATTTGTCCTAAATGTGGTGAACATTATGTATATCCACCAACAAAAGAACAAGAAGCTAATGAGTGTGAATGCATTTAAACAATTCAGATAAAAAATATAATCAATATAGCCAGCATCTTGAGAAAATTTTTGGCTGCAAAGTTTACAAAGTAACTCTGGATGCTGGTTTTAATTGTCCAAACAGAGATGGAACAATTTCTCAGGGGGGTTGTATTTTTTGTGATGAAAGCGGGTCTTTTTCGAATGCTCACAGTAATTTGTTATCTATAGAAAAACAGCTTAATACAGGGGTGGAACGATTAAAAAAACGCTTTAAAGCCAAGAAGTTTATTTCTTATTTTCAAGCTTACACTAACACTTATGGTTCTTTAGATCATTTAAAGAACACTTATGATAAAGCTTTGCAACATGAGGATGTGGTTGGTTTATCTATAGGAACAAGACCTGACTGTGTCGATCCCGAAAAAATTGATTTAATAAGTTCCTACACTGATAATCATTATGTTTGGGTTGAATATGGCTTACAATCAATTCATGATAAATCTTTAAAATTCATAAACAGGGGGCATTCGGCTCAGGATTTTATAAATGCCGTTAAAATGACTCAAAATAAAAATATTAATATCTGTGCTCACGTTATTATTGGGCTTCCCGGAGAGACTAAAAAGAATATGCTTCAAACTGCAAAATTATTGGCTGATCTTGGAGTTGATGGGGTAAAAATTCATCTTCTTTGTGTTTTACAAGGAACACAAATTGAGAAAATGTATTCTAATGGCGAAATTAAGTTATTATCAACAGAAGAATACGTTGATATAGTTTGTGATTTCCTTGAAATCTTACCACCGGAAGTTACTATTCATCGAATTGCGGGGAATGGCTTGAAAAAAATTCTTGTTGCGCCAAGGTGGTTACCTGAAAAATTCAGAATTTTAAACCTTATTGATAAAGAACTGGAAAGAAGAAATTCTTATCAAGGGAAAGTTTTTCAAGCGGTTTCCGCGTGGGCTGAAGCCCACCCTACAAACTGATACAATTAATGGTTTAATAGAGGTCCCATCCTACCTAACCCTGGCCAGTACTGCGATCTTGAGATTCTTCCTCAGAATGACAATGGAGAGATTATTGAAATGTGATTTTTTATTCTGTGTAACTTCTGTTAGTTAACATTTTTTATCATTTAAAAAATTCTGCTATTTCCAGTTATTAAAAATATCTGACATAATTATAATTAAGCATGTTTAATTATAATTCTTGTGAAAACAAAACTTTTAGTGAATATTATTATAGTTGCTCAAATGTTAAAAAGAGGAGATATTGATGCCAGAGTTGGTCAAAGCTAAGATTAGAGATGTTGCTGATTTTCCAAAACCGGGAATTATCTTTAAAGATATAACTACAGCTATAAAAGATCCTGAAACATTTAAAAGAATTATTGATTTTCTTACCAATGAATATAAAGATGCCGGTATAGATTATGTAGCGGGTATTGAATCAAGAGGATTCATTTTTGGTGCACCTTTAGCATATAATCTTGGAGCCGGTCTTGTTATAATAAGAAAACCCGGAAAATTACCTGCTGCTGTTGAGCAAGTGTCCTATGAACTTGAATATGGTACAGATACTGTAGAAATACATAGTGACGCTATTGAGCCAGGCAAAAAAGTTCTTATTATTGATGATTTACTGGCAACCGGTGGAACTTCCGGTGCTGCTTGTGAACTGGTTAAAAAAGTTGGCGGCGATACTGCTGGAATAGCTTTTGTTGTTGAACTCAACTTCTTAAACGGCAGAGAAAAACTTCCTGCTGACATTAAAGTGACTTCAATGGTTCAATATTAGTTACTAATTCTTAAAGTTTCTTAGAAAATCCCTTTATTTTAAGGGGTTTTTTGATAAATTGATTAATTATAAATCTCCATGATAAGATTTGTTATTATCTGACAAACTAGTTAATACTTAGAGATTACCAAGTATGATTATTTAAAGTCATGATTCTTCTATTATAGTGTTTCAGTGATGATTAAAATCAGCAGCTATTCTCTGCGAGTTTTCAAGGTTCAAAGCATACCCTCCTAAAAACAATATACTAGATTAGCGCTGGTGGGTAAGGTGCTGAATTATTGGCGCAAAAGCCTTGTTTAAAACAGATACCCACCCTACTTTAAGGCTTTTTGGATTGCTTTGCAATGACATTGAGATCCTTTATTTCATTCAGGATGACAGAAGTAGATTACTGGGAACTTTTATCCTCTTAACAATTACATGCCATAACTATTAGAAAGATCGTTATTTGAATTATTTATCAACATATTAAAGGTGACTATGGACGTATCAATAATATTAGTAAGCTATAATACTAAAGATTTAACCAAAAACTGTTTAAAATCAATTTTTGAGAAAACTCAGGATCTAAATTTTGATGTTTGGATTGTGGATAATGCCTCTAAAGATGGTTCTATTGAAATGATAGAAGAAGAATTTCCCTGGGTAAAGCTTATAGAAAGTAATGAAAACCTTGGTTTTGGCAGAGCGAATAATCTGGCTATCAGAAAAACAGATGCAAAATATGTTTTCTTGCTTAATACAGATACTATATTGGTTAACAACGCTATAAAAATATTGTTTGATCTTATGGAAAAACCTGAAAACAATAACGTGGCATGCTGTGGGGGACAATTATTTAATGAAGATTTATCATTACAAACTTCTTATGCTGATTTCCCCACATTAAAAAATCTATTTTTAAAGAGCTTTGGATTAAATATTGTATCCAGAATAAATAGGTTTCGTTATTTACATAAGAAGAAAAGTTTGTCAGGCAACAATGGCCAGCAAAATATAAATCAGGATGTTGATATTATAATTGGAGCAGACATGTTGCTTAGAAAATCCGCTCTAGAAAAAGCAGGATTATTTAATGAAAGATTTTTTCTGTATTTTGAAGAAGCTGAATTGTGTTTTAAGCTAAAAAAACATGGTTTTAAAATAATATATATACCAGAAGCCCAGATAGTACATCTTTGTGGAAAATCAACAGAAAAAGAAAAGCCTATAACTGTAGAAAAACTGTTTAAAACCGGTGAAATATTATTTTTTGATGCTTGTTACGGTAAAACAGCCGGACAATTAGCTAAATTACTATTTATAATTTATTATACAAGATATTTTTTCTTGAGATTCTTCTCTCCAAAAGCTTTTCAAAGAGTGTTAATGGTTTCTTCCATTAAAGTATAACTGATTTTAATATCTTAAACAGGCGCCTATCCCGCCGTGTTTTTCCAGTTCAACTGCGGCTTCGTTTTCTACGAGTTCTACCAGACCACCGTTTTTGTAAGTCAGTCTTATAGCTTCTTCTACCAGATCGGTTTCTTTCGTATCTCCATTACATTTAGGACAGGTTCCATGATGCTGGTCTTTTGAAACATAAAAACATCCATCGCATTTCCATCCATTAAAAACAAGGTCTCTAACTGTAGCTAGAACACTTACTCTACCTTGCTTCGCAAGCTCAATAGTGTCTTGCATTCCTAATGTCTCATGACCTCCACCCTGAGTTTTGTTGATAATATCTGTTATTGTATTAAGTTCTCTGGCTTTTTGTGTTTCTCTTAGATTTTCTATAACAGTTCCAAGAATATCGTTGATATTTTCTCTTCTTTGAAGGGAATCTATATCTATAATTCGCATATTAACTCTTTTTGGTAGATCTAATTGAAACATTTTTATCTCATGTTCTTGTCCAATCAGAATGACATTTTCATAATGTTCTTTATCTAGAAATTCCGTTGCTATTTCTGCTACTTCTTTATAATGATGGTGGATTTGATCTTCTATATGTCTTTCATAACGAGCTTGAGCCCATCCACCTTGTTCATGAAATCTGTGGACCATACTTTCTGTGTCTATTTCATTTATAACAAAACCACCAAGCTTTATATTAAATATTCTTGAGTATTTTGAATCAAGCATTATAACTAATGTATTTTCATACTCATCCATTTGGTAAGCTAATTGCCTCAGATGAGGGAAACTATCAATAATAAAGCTATTATCAAAAGGCATGAGCGATTGAAAGGTTTCAAAAATTCCCAGTTTCTCGCAAGCAAAAATAGCTACACCATGAGCTCTGCTATCAAGATTAGTATCAATATAATTGGTTATCTTTTTTTGATCATCTAAGAAAGTTGTCCACTTATCTCTGCTTTCTTGCTGTTTTAGCTGATCAAGTGATTTTCCAAAGGCATCCTTTAGGAAAATTCTGTTTTTTTCAGCCTGTTCAAATAACTGATGAGAGTGTATGTTCATATATAAGCTAATAAATGGATATTCTGTTTCTGGAAGTTTTGATAAATATTCTAATTTTTGCCTAATAACATCACTATGAGTACCCATTTAAAACCCCTTTCGTATTTATCAAAATATATTTATAATCTAATTATAAAATTTAATTTGATGGGCAAGTATGCCCATCCTACTATTGTCATTAATTTTTTCAGAATAATCGTAATTAAATGCAAGATCATTCCATTAGTTAATAATCTTTATAGACAAAATTTGGGTGATAATATCACCTAATTTAAGTTATCGACTATAGTCTGGAGTAATATTAAAGTATAAATTCTGTGTTATCCGGCTGGATTATTATCTTGAATAACAGGTATTGAAAAAGTGAATGTGCTGCCTTTTCCTTCTGTGCTTTCTACAAAAATATCTCCATCATGAGCACTTATAACCTGTTTACAAAGATATAACCCCAGACCCGTTCCTACTTGTCTGAACTTTTTGGCATAACTTGTATATTTATTGAATAAATTGGAAATCTCTTCTTTTGATATTCCTTTTCCGTTATCAATAAATGAGACTTTTATCTTTTTATTGTTAGTATTTGTTTTTACAATAATTTTGCCTCTATCAGGTGTATATGATATTGCATTTGAAAGTAAATTCATTATTACCCTTTTAATTTCCAGTTCATCTATCTGTGCTATTAAATTTTGATCTTCAAAATTAAAGGATATTTCCTGTTTTTTCTCTTCCGTTAAATATTTTAATTCTTCATAGCAGGATTTTATAAGTAGATTGATATCTGTATTATCTTTTCTCAGCTTTACACTGCCATTTTCATAGCGATATGTGGACAGTAAATTATCAACCATATTGGACATATATTTGCTTGAATAAAGAGTATCTTGAATTATATCTTTTTGATCAGGTGTTAATGCACCAAAATTGCCTTTAAGCAATAACTCTAAAGCTCTTATCTCAGCTCTAATAGGGGTTTTTAGGTCGTGTGTTAATGTTGCGACAAAGGTCTCTTTTTGTTTTTCAACTTCTTTATAAGCCGTAACATCTCTAAGAATAAGTATGTAACCTTCTGTTTCAGCTTCTTTATTATTTATTTTTGATAAATTAGCATCAATAATTCTTTTTTGATTATTAGATTCAATAGAAATTTCTCTGGTTATATTTTTATTACTATCTAATGAGTCTGCAAAAAGTAAGTTATGTGTATTACAACAATTTTTCCTGTCATATTCACATTTAACAAGCTGGCAGAAATTCTCTCCTATGATTTTTTCTATAGAAAAACCTATCCATTCAACGAATTTTTCATTACAGGAAACAATTTCAAAGGAAGAATTTAACATGACTATTCCATCAGCTGAGAATTTATAGATAAGTTCCAGTTTTTTCGTTTCAGTTCTGAGTTGATCCTGAAGATCTTTTATTCTCAAAGTTCCAAGGATTTTTGCTTTTAATTCTTCAATATTATATGGCTTTGTGACATATCCGTATGAGCTAAGATCTAATCCTTTAACAATATCACTCGTCTCATTAAGCGCACTGATAAATATGACCGGAATCTCTGCGGTTTTAGGATTGGCTTTTAAATGTTCTATAACCTCATAACCGCTCATCTCAGGCATCATAATATCAAGTAAAATTAGATCAAACTTTTCTAAACCAACTAATTCCAGAGCTTTTTTGCCGCTGTATGCTATCACAGAGCTTTGTCCAATCTGTTCAAGAGTCTCTTTTAAAAGCTCTGTATTCATTGGATTATCATCAACAATTAAAACTTTATGCCATCTGTGTTTTAAATTAGGTTTATCATCATCTTCATTAAAATCACTTTGTTCATATAAAATTTTTTCTGAATTTTCCTGTATTATCTTAATTTCAGGGGCATTACTTCTTAAGTACTTCTCAACTGTTGTTGAAAAAGTCGAAACTTCAATAGGCTTAGGAATAAACCCTGCACACCCTGCTCCGAATGCTTTTTCTTTGTCACTATTCATTACAAGGGCTGTAAAGGCAACAATAGGAATGTTTTCGGTTAACGGGTCCTGTTTTAGAATCTTGGTTGCTGTTAACCCATCCATTTCAGGAAGACTTAAATCCATCAATATTAGATCAGGGCTTTTTAACTTGGCTAATTTTATTCCATCATTTGCATTTTCAGTGGATATTATACTATGTCCAGCATTTTTAAGTAGTTCGCTGGCCATCTCAAGATTCATAAAATTGTCTTCAATAATTAAAATATTTGCCATTTTTTTGCTGCTTTTTTATCCGGGTATGTTATTTAAACTCTAGTATATTACATCAAGCTTAAATACCTAATGCTTTGAATGAAATTTTAAACTTTCTTATAAATTAAGATGTTTAAACATTAGTAACTTGAATTATAAACACATATGACAATCTTTTTGGAGATTACATAGTGACTAATTACAATGTTATAATTGATAATTATGGATATAAAAATAAGAAATAATAGCTATAATAAAGCGTTTACCCTTGCAGAAGTACTGTTGACTCTTACAATAATTGGGATTATAGCAAGTTATACTATTCCTGCTCTAATACAAAATGTTCAACATATGGATTCTGTTGTCAGGGTTAAAAAATATCAGGCTGTTTTTAGCGATGCTTTAAAAAGATATGCTTTAGATAACGGATGTATTGGTGATTATAGCCAGTGTAATGCTTTTACAGGTGAAAGCGACACAGCAGGTCATACACAGGTTTGGAATGCAATAAAATCATCTTTTAATATTGTAAAGGATTGTGGGACTTCTACAGGACAGGGATGTTTTGCTAAAGGGGTTATGTATAAATATCTTAACGGTGAAGATTATGAGGTATGGGATAATACGAGTTATCCTAAGGCTATTTTAGCCGATGGATCTTCTATTAGAGTATTTGATTATAACGGTAATTGTAGTAGTGATAGAAGCCATAGTAATACGGGTCCTCTTTTTTACCTTTGCGCTTATTTAGCAATGGATACAAATGGAGATAAAGGACCAAATCAAGTAGGCAGAGATGTATTTTGGTGGTATATAACAAGATATGGTGGAATTCTTCCTGCTGGAATACCAGATGATTCATATGCAGCATATGCTAATGGAACTTCTGGATGTGATCCTTCAGGCAGTAGCAGCTCCAGCCCTTATCCTGGAAGAGGTTTTGGCTGTACAGCCAAAGTTCTCAAAGAAAGTGTAATTAATTATTAAAGTATTTCCCTTATGATTTTGATGGGCATACTTGCCCATCCTACGGTATGATTAGGATATAATGCGGTGATGTTTTTTATGGATTTTAATTTATTAATCTGCTTTTAAAAACAGGTTTTTTAGCATTCTTATGCCGAATTTTGCATAATTATTAAACTCATTTATGCTTTTAATATTTTTTAATGTCCTGAATATGAAAGCAGGTCGCAGATAAATTTCTTTTAATGCCTTATTTTTGAGTTTTAATAATTCTTCTGTGGATAAATATTGAGTCCTTATTACCGGGTTTATAAAGGTATCATGACCTTCAGCACTTTCTTCCAGTAAATCTGTTTCTTTTATTTGCTCATAGAGTTCTGTTCCTTCATAAGGAACGGCTATATGTATTTCTGAATAATCACAATCAAGTTCTTTGGCAAAATTTATGGTTTTTTCTATATGCTCTTTTGTTTCCCAGGGAAAACCTATTAAGTAATATCCTGAAATCTTAAGCTTAGCATCTTTTGCCCATTTGACCGCCTGTCTTGCTTCGTCTTTAGTTGCACCTTTTTTTATTTTTTCAAGAGTCTCTGTGTCTCCTGATTCTATTCCAAATGCAATCAGCCAGCAGCCTGCTTTTTTCATTAGTTTCAGTGTTTCAGGATCAAGGGGTTTTACTCTTGAATTTGCTCCCCATTCGACTTTTAATTCTCTGGATAAAATCTCTTCACAGACTTCTGTTACCCATTTTTTATCTATAGTAAAAGTATCAGCCTTGAAAAAGAAATCTTTTATTCCGTGTTTTTCTACGCATTCTTGAATTTCATTCACTACATTTTTTGCTGATCTTTTTCTGACTTTCTTTCCGGATACTGTTGGCGTTAAACAATAAATACAGGAAGACGGGCAACCTCTTGATACAGCTATTGTAGCCATGGGTTTGCCTGTATCAGGTCTTTGATAAAGTTTATTATTCATTAAATCTCTTGCCGGAAAAGGTAAAGAATCAAGATTATCTTTAAAATCAGACTTTTGGGTTTTTATGATATCTGTTTTTTCATAATTCCAGTATAAAAGACCTTTTACCTCTCTTACAGGCTGATTATTGTCTATTGTCTTTATTAAATGTTCTATTACAAACTCAGCTTCACCGCAAAGGGCGAAATCCATTACTTTGTATTCTTCTTGATTTAACTCTTCGCAAGTACAGCTTAAGAAATGAGCTCCTTTTGCGATAGTTATAACATTGGGATTTATTTCTTTTGCTATTTCAAATGCCTTCATATCTTTTTTTATAGTCGCTGTTGTAATACTCATCACTGCAACATCAGGCATGAATTGCTTAAAATCATTTGTATAATTATCCCACTTCATTTTTTCAGCAGGATAATCCATTATTTTTGTTTCGTAACCAAGATTTCTTAAAACAGCCGCCATATAGCCAAGATCGTTACAGGCTCTTAAAGTAGCCGAGACACTTCCTTCAATATTAGCCTGGCATCTATCCTCGCATCTTTGGTATAAGCCTACAGGAGGGTTAAATAATAATGCTTTTCTTTTCATGTTTTCAGATTATAGAATCTTTCTATGTAAAATCTAGTAATATATTTAAGACAGTGCGCACCCTATTATATGTAAAATCCGGTTTAACTTATCTATATTATATTATATTTATCTTTTGATTTTCTTTTGTAAAGTTTAGTCTGGATTTTTACAACAGGTTCTTGAATAAATGTAACTTTTTTTTAGATAATTTGTTAACTTTTCATTTTTTTAGACTTTAATCACAATGTGTTTTTCGAATAAAATGTGTGAAACAGAGAAATTATTAGGGGTTATTGATGGGTATTAGGGTAGATTCAATAGACAAAATATCTATTTTTCCTTTAAAGCATGCTCAAGATACCAAGCAAAAGTCTTTTTTAGATGTTGAAGTAAGTCCTCAATCTTTTAAGAAGGCAGATAGTGAGCTTTTAAATGCTTATTTTACGTTTAATTTTAATGGGAAAAATTTTTCTGCTGAAAAAGCTAAAACTATAGCACCTGAACAAGCTGAATATATTGATCAATTAAATAAAAGAGATTCTCAGTTATTTAAAAAAGTTTTTAAAACTCTTAGTGATTCAGATAAACTCCACATAATAGATTTCTTTAAAACCAGCTCATCAATAGAAAAAATGTCTAAAAAACCTTTATCCCCGGAAAACCTGAAAGTTTTAGCTGAAATTGTTCCATCTTTAAAAAGTAAAGATCTGCTTCTTTCTCACGCTCTAGGTATTAAAGATGGAAAATGGCTGCTTCAGCTTCTTGAAAATCCTCATTTTTCAAAAGAAGATAAGATTCATGCCATAAAACCAAATTGCAAAGAGGTAAATGGACGCAATATTATAAAAAATGAGAATTTATTTCTCAATGCAACTCCTGTTGGCAATATATTAGCAGAATTAAACGATAGTATACTGTCAGAATCAGAAGCTGTAGGTTTGTTTACTAATGATACTCAATTTTTAAACCATTACAAACTGTCTATTGTTGATGCAGATAAAAATAAACCTTTATCGTTAAAATTATCAGCCTCTAAAAATCTTAATAATCAGGCAGAATATTTTCTGGAAAATAACGATGAAAAAATAGGCCTTTCTCGTAAACAACTGATTAATAAAGGTTTATTTGAACAAATATCTGTAAATAATAGTTCTGATAAAGAAAAATCTTTACATATTGACTTAGCAAGCAGAATAGAAGATATTTTTGAGGTTAGAGGAGCCAGTTTAAAAGAAAAGAAAAACTACATTCAGACTATAAATCCTTCTGACGGCAGCATTATTCTTAATACACAGACTGGCAAAAACAGAAAATTAGGAGTGAAAGTTCAGATAAAAGTTGATGGTAAACCATTAGAACCAAATAAACACAACTTATCCGAAAATAACTGCTTATCAACTGATATTAAACTTCCTTCGAACTCTCATAAGCAAATTGAGATATCTATTCAGCCAATTGTTTCTGATTCTCAAAAGATAAATAAACCTTTTGTCAATGGAAAAACACTTGAAAACAGTCAGGTTCCTGATAATTACAAACAGGCACTTAATCAGCTTGTTGAAAAAGCCGATAACTCAGCTCAAATAAAAATGTCAGGAACAAATGTCTTCGAAAAAGAAGCCGGACAAGTTTTAAACAGGGCTTTTGAAGATATAAATCAGTTAAAAAACATTTTAACCCTTAATGGAAAGGATTATGAATATATAGGTGCAGGTTTACCATACTATAACAGTTTATTTGGAAGAGATAGCCTTATTACTGCCTCATTTCTGCTGCCTGTACAACCTAAAATAGCTAAAGATACTATTGAATTATTAGCTGAGTTCCAAGGGAAACCATTGGAAGAAAGATGGCAGGAAGAATTAAAAGAAAATCCTAATGCTAATAGAAAAGAATTCGAAGAATATTACAGAAATAAAGAAGAAGCAGAAGGTAAAATACTCCATGAATTAAGAGTTGGAGAACTTGCTTCTCAGAAAAAAATCCTTCATACTCCGTATTATGGAACTATAGATGCTACTCCATTATGGTTAATGCTTGTTTCTGATTATTACAAATGGACCGGCGACAAAAATACTATCGTAAAACTTCTGCCTAAAATAGATAAAGCTCTTGATTGGATTGATAAAAGTTCAAAAGATGATAATCCAAAGATAGATGGCTTCTTGAAATTTAAACAAGCATCAAATAAATCTCTTGTAAATCAAGGCTGGAAAGATTCAGGAGACAGTGCAAAACACGAAATAGGTTCTGATGGTAAACTAAAAAGCCCTGAATATCCCATATCTCTTGCTGAAGTACAAGGGTATGCATACGCTGCTCAAAAAGGCGCTGCTAATTTATACAGAGAATTAGGTATGAATCAAAAAGCAGAAAAACTTGATACCCAAGCAGAAATATTAAAAGAAAAGTTTAATGACAGGTTCTGGATTAAAGATCTTAATTTTATATCTATGGCTTTAGATGCAAATGGGCATCCTATACATTCAATAACTTCAAATGCAGGTCAGGCATTAGCTACTGGTATAATTAGCAAAGATAAAACACTGATGATAAATGGACGTCCAGCCTCTAAAGCTGATCTTGTAGAAGAAATAACAATGGGCGATAAACTTAACTCAGGCTGGGGAATAAGAACCCTGGGTAAAGGTGATTTTGCTTTTGATCCAAACAGTTATCACAATGGTTCTGTTTGGCCACATGATACTGCTTATATAGCAAGAGGCTTATCTCATAATAATGCAGCAAGAATAACAAAAAATCTTTTGGAGGCAGTTGCAGCTTCTCCAGGTAAACGCATATATGAGGTTTTATCAGGTTTTGATAGAAAACCCGAAGATAAAAACGTAAATTTATATCCTAATACCTGCTCTCCTCAGGCCTGGTCGGCTGCCGGTATTATTAATATGCCTTTGGCTCATTTAGGGATTAAACCTTCTTTAAAAGAAAATTCTCTTATTCTTGATAATCCTGCTTTACCAGAAGGCTTAAACAAGATAAAGATAGATGGCATCAAAGTTAAAGGAGATAATTTAACTTTAAATATTTCAAAATCCGGAAATAATGAATTAAATATAATTGCAAATAACTCTAAAGGAGAATCCTTGGAAATTAAAAAAGCTTTAAATAGTAATACTTATAAAATTAGTCTGGAATCGCAATTTAGCCATAAATAAACGTTTTTAGTTTATATAATTGAAAAATTATTGCTTTGAGATTGCTTCACAAGAGTAACTTTGATCTATGACTGAATTTTTGAAATAGTCCAAGAAATAGGTT
>AMFJ01007521.1_pt1 | contig 18721 bp, 17 predicted proteins | sample 427208 | NCBI WGS metagenome assembly AMFJ01 (sample SAMN02954298, study PRJNA114691) | groundwater metagenome | biome: aquatic; feature: subsurface aquifer; material: sediment; isolation source: subsurface aquifer sediment | place: USA: Rifle, CO | collected 2008-08
GTTTTTTAATATTTGAGTTATGCGGTGGTCTTTATAATTCAGGAATTGTTTATAATATAAATGGTTTCTAAAATATTGAGATAACTAATGACATCAATACAAAGCAAAGAATACTGGGATAAGAGATTTGCAAAAGAGTGGAAATTAAGCTTAAGCAACGCCCAAACCATCTTTTTTGGAAATCTTGCCATAAACAATCTGCCAGATTGGTTCAAAACAGAACTGGAAAATAATTCCTTCAGCATTTGCGATGCAGGTTGTGCGCAAGGGGATATAACCGGTTTACTTAAGGAAAAATTCAAATCCTGCAATATTATTGGAATAGACTTTTCTCAAAAAGCAATTGAAATAGCAAAATCCAAATATCCGAATAGTCAATTTTTATGTGCCAGTATTGATAGCCTTCCTGAAAGCTATGATATAGTATTTACTTCGAACACTTTAGAGCATTTTAATGATCCTTTACCGATTATTAAAACCCTATTAAGCAACACAAAAAAATATCTGGTAATATTAGTACCATTTCAGGAAATTGACAGACATCCTGAACATTTATATACGTTTGACTACCACAGTTTTCCACTTAAACTGGACAAATTCTTTCTTGTACACACAAGAATTATCGATACATCAAAATTGTTTAACTCTCTCTGGTATGGCAAACAAGCTTTAGTGATTTATGCCAACAGCGATATAGTAGATTTAGACAATCTACATATGTATTCCTCCAATGAAGATCAAATAACAATGCTTGGCGCCACAATGGGCCAAATGATGAAAGTTATAAACAAAACCAAAAGAGATACATTCAGAAACTTTTTAAAACTTCTGCGCACAATTAATAAATAAAAAATTTAAATATCTGAAAGCTCCTGTGGAACACTTGAAGGTTTAAACTTCTTGCTTTTACGGTATACAAAAACTCCAAATACAATAATAACAAACGTAACAGCAAGAATAACAAGTTCTATATAAGATTTAATGGCTTCACCAAATAACATCAAGCTTATACCTACAATAAAAAACCTTGCCCCTCTGCCTATTAAGCTCATTATGAAAAAACTGATAAAATTAAGCTCAAAAATTCCACTTGCAATAGTAAAGACCTTGTATGGAAGTGGAGTAAAAGCAGCCCCAAGAACTGCTAAAGTGCCATATTTTTTATAAAGAGCTTCTACCTGCTCTAAATAATGCTCTTTTTTCTTAAAAAGCTTATAAAAAATCGGCCTTCCGCCAAATTTACCGATAGCATAACCAAAAGCCCCTCCTAAAGCTGAGAAAATCGTGCAAATTAATGCAAACACTAAAGCCTTTTGAGGCATACTTAAACTCATAGCTATTAGTAAAAAATCAGGCGGAATAGGAAAAAAGCTTGATTCAATAAATGCGAGTAATCCTAGCCCTACAGAACCAAGTTCTGCAAAGTAATTAATAATTCCACCAAAAATTTCTTTCATAAAAATTTCCTTATTTATTCCAAGTCTATAATTGTTTTCAAATGCAGGTTTTCAGGCTAATCAGTTTATTTCAATTATACTTCTCTAAAAAATCGAAAACCAATAGAGTATTATTTTTTAGATTTTCACTAATATAGTAACTCAATAAATTTGCATAATGAATTAACTTTCAAAATTATAATATAAAGACTGCCTGTAAGCAGCCTTTATATTGATAGAAAATTTCGATTTATGCAATTTTCCTTTGAGAGCCTTGAGAAAAAACAGAAATCATATTTTCATTAAAAGCAGAGATATCATCAGGTTTACGGCTAGATACCAGATTTCCATCAATCACAACTTGCTTATCTACCCAATTGCCTCCTGCATTTCTAATATCAGTTTGTAAAGATGGCCAGGATGTCAGGGTTTTACCTCTAACCACATTAGCCTCGACCATTGTCCATGGGCCATGGCAAATAGCTGCAACAGGCTTATTCTGCTCAAAAAACGTTCTTACAAATTCAACAGCCTTAGAGTTCATCCTTAATTTATCAGGACTCATTACCCCACCCGGCAATAATAAAGCATCATAATCATCTGGACTGGCTTTATCCAAAGGAACATCAACATTAAATTCGTCTCCCCAATGTGTATGCTGCCATCCTTTAACCTTATTTCCAGCAGGAGATACAATAAATGTCCGAGCTCCAGCTTGCTCTAATGCATTTTTAGGCTCAGTCATTTCTACCTGTTCAAATCCATCTGTGATTAATATTGCCACTTTCATTCCATTCAATTCATTTGCCATAGAATCATCTCCTTTTTCTTTATATTTACCAAGCATCTAAAATTAATGTTATCCTGAGTATTAGAGTTTCAGGGTAATATCAAAAATTCAACAGCAGAATAATGCCTTTTGCCTTAATATAAATTCTCCATATTGGCAAAAAATGAAATATAATCAGGATTTTTTGATTTCAGAAAAAAACTCTGATTTCATCAAGATTTTGGCACAAAAAACTGGGGCTAGTAGACGGGTGCAGAACTTTTCTGCTCCTATAGACTGCCTAATTTAAGAAATTTTTCAAGATCTTATTCACTATTTATCATTTTTCCTTAAGTTTTTATAACAAGAATTACGCAAAACTATTACCTCATCTATTCTCGTCTTTGAAACTAGTATATGTAACCATGTATCTTTATTGCATTCCCTATAAAGCTAATGTAACAATCCATTAGCAATTCGAGTTATTTAAATGATATAATTTCAAAATAAAATAATGTAAAATTAATCAAAATTTTATGATAAACACAAAAAATCAATTAACTTTAGCTATAGAACATCACCAAAATGGAAATTTTGAGAAAGCAAAAAGTATTTACAATAATTTGCTGCAAAATTTTCCAAATGATATTGATATTCTGTATTATTACGGCATATTATGTCTGCAGGTTTCAGAGTTAGATAAAGCATTGGAATTATTAAATAAGGTTATAGAATTAAATCCTGAGGATCAGTTATATAAAAATGTTCTGATTCTTACAGGGGATATTTATATGAATAAGCAAGATTTTCATCAAGCTAAAAATTACTATTTATTCTCCATTGAGATAGATAATCAGGATTTTGTCCCATATTTTAATTTGGGAGTTGTTTACCATAACATAAAAGAATTCTGTAAGGCGGTGGAATATTATAATTTAGCATTGAAAATCAACCCAGAACTAGCAGAATGCTATAAAAAACTTATCAGCATTTATTCGCAAAATGCTGAGATTGATAAGGTTATTGATTGTTATTTAAGCTTAATTAAGCTACAGCCAGATGAAGCAAGTCATTATTTTAATATCGCAATAGAATACTCAAAGAAAAGAGATCTTGATAATTCCCATAGAGCTTATCTAAATGCAGTTTATCTGAATCCTAATTTCGTGGAAGCTTATGTGAATTTAGGAGATTTATATTTTAGAACATTTAATTTTAATCAGGCTCTGGAATGTTTGCAAAAAGCTTACAGGATTAATCCTGATATTGTTGAATGTCTGAATAATCTAACAAATGTTTATCTTGAATTAAGAAAACCAGACAAAGCCATAGAGCTTTGTCTAGAAGGATTGAGAAAATTTCCTGACAATAATTTTTTATCGCAAAATCTAGCAAGAGCACAATTTTTGATCGGTGATATTGATAACGGGTGGGAATATTTTAAATATAGAAGAATATCTAATGAAAATAAGAATTTCAAATCTTATCTTCTAGATTATAAGGGCTCATTAAAAGATAAAAAGATCTTGGTATATCATGATTCTGGGTTTGGAGATACAATTCAGTTTTCCAGATACCTTCCATTATTAGGAAACACCGGAGCAAAAGTTATATGCAAAGTTCAAAGTCAACTCGTAAGTCTACTACAATCCAATAACAATTTAAAAACTGAAATAATCTCTAAATCTGAAACCATAAAAGATACAGATTACGATATGAGTATTAATCTTACAACTTTAGCATATTTGTTTAAAACAGATATAAATCAAATTCCACTTAAAAAAAGATATATTTTTCCTATCTCTGAAAAAGTTGTCCAATATAAAGAAAAATATTTTAATAATAATGATTATAAAATAGGAATAGTCTGGAAAGCACTGACGCATCCAAGTAAAAATATTTCTGATATATCGCTTTTCTTTCCTCTAGCAAAATCCTCAAAAATAAAATTATACTCCCTGCAAAAAGAGGGAACAGAGGAATTTCAGGATAAAATGCCGAGCGATATAAAACTGATTGATATAGGATCAAGCTTTAGAGATTTCTCTGATACAGCAGCAGCAATAGAAAATTTAGATTTAATAATTACCGCAGATACAGCTATTGCACATCTAGCAGGGGCAATGGGAAAGCAGACTTTAGTTCTATTACCTTATTCTCCAAACTGGAGATGGTTTCTAGATAGACAGGATTGTCCCTGGTACGACAGCATTAAGCTTTTAAGGCAAAAAGAACCAGGTAACTGGTTTTCGGTTTTTGAAGAAATCTATAACATATTAAAAGAAAAAGCATTCTGTACTAATATGAAACTTTAATAACTCTATTTATTTTTTAAAATCAGGTCATATTGAGTAAACTATTGAGCTACTGCCAAATAAAGACTTTAGTCATATTTTTAAATTGCCTATACTGGAAAATTTAAGATATTTCCAAGCGGTTCAAATTTTCTCTCCAGCTCTGGACTAATAATAGATAGCTTTTTATAGCTCAATGCTGCTTCATAGATTAATCCTGACTTATATTGGAGCTTTGAGATAAGCAGAAGGATTTGAATATCATTTGGATCAATTTCATAGGCTTTAATATAGTGTTTGATAGCATTAGCTATTTCTCCTATATCCCTATAAGATTTGGCAATTATTTCGTGCAAGTCTTTTTTTTCAGGAGCGATTTCAATACCTTTTAAAGCATAATCAATTGCTTCGTCATACTGCTTAAGATCTAAACAAACGCTTGCTATTAAAGAATATAGATCGACATTCTCAACCTGCTGAATCACTTCTATATATCTAGCTTTTGCTTCAGGCAGCATACCCATACGGTGGAGTTCTACAGCATTATTAAAAATTTCCTGTAAATTTAATCCTTTATCCAAGCTTAATAAACCTCACATGTAATGCTAATTTCATTTAAAAATTTATTCGGATTCATCTTTTCGAAATGGAATTTATATCCAAGATTCCAACTCTCAATAAAAGGCTTAAATTCAAAAAACTGTTGTGCATTATGATAAATAGACCCCATTATAATAGGTTTAAATTTACGTATTGTTTTTTTTGCCCCTTCCAGAACTTGATAGTCAAAACCCTCCACATCAATTTTTATAAGACCAATATCAAGATTGTTTTCTTCTACAAATTCATCAATGGTTGTTATATTTATCTTCGTTTTCTCTAGCAGATTATCAATAGATTCCGCTATCATAATGCTGCTTGCAGCACCGCCAGTATAAATTTCTTTAACTTCTCTTCTATTACCTAAACCTTGATTTATAGGCAAAAATTTTTCTTTATCTAAATTATTAAGTTCAATTGTCCTTAAAAGATAGTTAAAGCAACTTTCTTCCGGCTCAAAGCAGAATACTCTGGATGGTTTGAAAAGGTCATTAAGAACCATTGATGAATCACCACAAAAGGCTCCTGCATCAATGATATCTTTTCCTATAACTTTTTCTGGATACCTTATACTGTCAAACCCCATTTTATACACAAACATGAATGCTTCGAAGAAATTTACCGGCAATTTATATTTGTCAAATTGATAGCAGTTGTTTGTATTATCATAAATAATCTTTGAATTTAGAGACTCTTCAACTTTTAATTGTTCAAAAAGCTCATCAGCAGTAAAATCTGTTAAAATCTCATATTGTGATGAATAAAGATATAATGCTCTTGATATTGTTAGATCAATAAAATTTTTCTGGTCATCCGTAAGACCAGAAACGAGCTTCTTATAATTTTGAAAATAAGTATCATTATTAAAGATATAATTATAAAATGTTTTAGCAGCTATTTTATGTATTTGATTTATTGGTCTTAAACCATTAGAGTTCAAAATCAATGTCCCCACACAAATTTAAAGATGATAAGTTTAATAATATAAAGAATTGTAGCATATGGTTTATTCTTTTACAATTTTATCTGTATTCTCTTATATATAAATAATAGAAGCAACATTCTGAAAAATATTTCTAAGCCCTGTTATTGGCAATATTTGCTGTTTACAACAATCAACTAATAAACCGGCTAAAAGTGCTCTGGCTTCTGCAAAGTCAGGTAGGTGGGTTTCAACCCACCAAATCTGAGAAATCATCAAATAAAAAACTCGAACATAGCGTTCGAGTTTCTATAGCTTTCTGGGGTGAAAGGATTCGAACCTCTGAATGGCGGGACCAGAACCCGCTGCCTTACCGCTTGGCGACACCCCTAATAATTCATATCTCCTTGAGTAATAACCTTCCCAGCACAACCAGAATTTGTTGCAGTACCAGTAGTATTTAAAACACATCCATATCCGTCATTTAAAATTCCTATTGGATATATTCCAATCTTTGTTATCCAAAAAGCAAAAAAATCTCTTCCAAACTCGTTTGGAGTTGCTGCTCCATTAATATCAATATATATATAGCCGCATATAGATTGGTATAATGGACTACCAGCAGCACCAGATGTACAATTTGAATTATAAATACTAACCATCATCATTGAACCATCTGCCAAGATAGCTTTACCATAAGAACCATTCCAGTCCGAATCCAGATTTGCTCTCCAAGTTGTGCCTCCAAGCCATTTAAGAGAAGAAGTATATAGACAACCTGTGCTGCTACCACAGTTTTTTATTACATTAAGCTTAGTAGCAAAATCATTCATTGAATTCGCTGATGCAACTGCACCGCCTGAAGCTGAATTAAAATTACTATTATTTAAAATCGATCCGCCTGCATCCATAACTATCAAATTAAATGCCTGCGAAAGAACTGAATGTGCTTTTTTTAATTTAACAACATATTTAATTTTATTTGTAGTAGTGATAATTGCTGGAATAACAAGTGCGGAAACAATACCAATAATCACAAAAGTTACTAAAACTTCTGCAAGTGTAAATCCTTCAACCTTATGGATTTTAATATTTCTCTTAATAAAATTGTTTATCATTATTATTAACAATAGCCGAGTAGCCGAGTAGGGTGCGCACGGCGCACCGATAACTAACAATATAAATTAAAAAAGCTAGACCTTTATGATCTGACTTTTTTAATTTTCTGGGGTGAAAGGATTCGAACCTCTGAATGGCGGGACCAGAACCCGCTGCCTTACCACTTGGCGACACCCCAATAATCAAGTAATTATTCTTTACTAATATAAATATAGCAAAAAAATAAAATCTTATAAAAAAGAGACCTGAGTTCAGATCTCTTTTTAAAATTCTGGGGCGAAAGGATTCGAACCTCTGAATGCCTGGACCAAAACCAGGTGCCTTACCGCTTGGCTACGCCCCAATGTTTTGCGATTCAGTAATATTTTATTAGAGCTACGTCTATAATGTCAAGCTAATCTTTTAATTATTTATTCTGATTATAGACTAATAATGAATTCTTTACTGTTAACAAGCCTTAGAATAACTCTAATAGCAAAATTCATAATTAAGTTCTAATTTCATGCATTTAAGAGAATTAATGATTATTATAACTCTGTATCTTAATATTTTCACCATTAGTCTTGATTTCAACAGCATTATGTTTGTCTGTTCTTAATGTTCTGATATTAAGTTTATTTAAAACACTTAAAGTTCTAATATCAGGGTGAGAATATTTATTTTTACCGACTGATATAACGGCTATCTGAGGTTTTAAATAGTTAAGGAATTCTTCATTAACAGAGTTATAGCTACCATGGTGACCGACTTTTATGACATTAACGAGATTCTTTACATATTTCTTTAGATAATTCAAAGATTCAACTTCAGCATCACCCATCAATAAAGCTGAAAAGCCTTTATATTGGAGATGGAGAATTATAGAAGTATCATTATTATTACCCTTATATACATCAGGGGGTATGATCGCTCTGATTTTAAGATTTTTATCCATAACTATCTCGTCCCCATTAATTAAAGACAAAACAGGGACTTTTCTTTCTTTAAGATAGTTTTGAATTTTCTCATATATGCCGGAATCTCCTTTTTCTCCATTATCGAGAATCTGTGCGACTTTTATGTTCTCAAGGACATCTATAGTCCCGCCAATATGATCTCTATCAGGATGTGTTAAAACAAGAATATCCAGTTTACTTATCCCTTTTTCTCTTAAATAAGGGACGATTGCAGTATTTGCAGCGTTATAACCTTTTCTTCCACCATCAGCAGTATCTACAAGAATATTATGTTTATCCGGAGTCTGAATCAATATTGCATCGGCCTCTCCAACATCAAAAAACAGCATCTTTAAATCTCTTGAGAAATTATCCTGATATGAGACAAACCCTATGCTTAATATTAAAGCTAATATAACAAAATTAAGTTTCTTTCCGAGAAAATCCCCTTTAATATAAAGCATTATAACCAGAATAAGGGCATAAAAAAGAATTGCTGTCAGTAAATGAGGTGAAGCAAAATAATATAACGACCCGGGAAAATCTGATGCGAACTTTGAGATATAAAGCAAAAGGCTAATAAATGGCTCAACCAGTTTGTCTGAAAGCCAGCATACTTTTTCTCCAATTACAGGAATAAGGCAAAATATACTGCCGGCAAATCCTGAAAAACTGATAATACCAATAAACGGTACAACAAGTATGTTGGCAAGAACTGAATAAGTAGCAAATGTATTGAAATGAAATAGCTGAATAGGCGCCACCCATAACTGCGCTATTACTGGAATAAGAATAGCACCAGAAATAATAACAGGTACAGGCTTTAGCTTATCAACAAGAACTGAAGTGCATACCAATAAACCAAATGTCACCATAAATGAAAGTTGAAATCCAATATCAGTAATCATCATAGGATCAATTAACAGCATAATTGCACAAACCAGAGCCAATAAAGCCACATTATCTGCCTGCCTGTTAATCAATTTACCAAAAAGAATAAACTCTATCATCCACGTGGCTCTGGTAACAGAAGGAGGCAATCCAGTTAACAGTGCATAAACAGCAACTATAACCATGCCAATTATTATCCTTAAACTGTGCGGAATAAATAACTTCTGCGCTATAAAAGCCCATATCCCGAATATTAAAGCAACATTCATACCTGAAGCCGCTAACAAGTGCAATAATCCTGAATTTATAAAATCCTGTTTTACTTCTTTGGGAGTTGGAACAGCATAATCACCAAAAACCATGCCGCCGAGTATTTCCAATTTTGGTGATTTTAGATTCTCTTTATGTACAGAAATAATCCTATTCTTTGCCTTGTTAAGTTCCTGCATAAATAACCATTTACCCGAAGTTGGATGCTCAAGTACTTGAAAATCCTTATATCCTATATAAGTTACTGTAAAAATACGGGAATTACTTAGGTATTTTGCATAATTGAACTGTCCGGGATTGGTTGCTTTAATTGGAGGCCTAACATAACCTTTTATCTCCAGCACATCACCTATGTATATATCCTGAAATTTCCTTTTTTTATCAAAGACAGTAACAAGCGTCTTTGCTTTTATAGGTTGCCAGTCTGAATCATTCTTTTTAATTGAATTAACTTCAAATTCAAACTTTGCTTTGTAACCGCCGTCATCTTTTAGCTGGGTTATAACCCTTCCTCTTAGACTGGCTTTAACAGGAGCCAATGATGCCAGATCATCAGGCTGCGGCATTCTATAATTCGTATAAAATACAGAAAAAGCTAATACCAGAATATTAACAAGAATAAATCTATATGAAATTGCTTTAATATAGAGCAAATATAAAAAACCAATCAGGAAAAATACAGAAAAATGAAGAGTTAGGCCTAACAATGTCGAGGCAATCCCCAATATCAAAACCAGGCAAACTATTAATGTTTTATTCGTCTTGTTTAAACTCATAACTTTAAACTATGTCTATCTTCTTCAAATTCATAAATCGTTTACTTAAGTTAGGTGATATTATCATCCATAAAAATATGTAAATTATATATCCACAATAACTTATTTATAACGATTTACAAATTAGTATATACTTAAAAGCCTGAATTTCAAGTTATAACACTAATTTAATTAAGAAAACTGCATAAACCGACAAGCTTTTAAACTAATTGTATTAATTTAACTGTAGGATATTATTTTTTCCAAATCATAAATGTATATGATGTCATACTAAAGTCGGACTGATAATATGTATTCATACTCCTTAGAAGACGACGATACACATATCCCTAATCTAGCTATGCACATCCCATGTCATAGCTATTTTTATTGGTGACAAAGTTACTATTATAAGCCATCCATCACTCCAAACATACGAATGTCATTCTGAACGAAGTGAAGAATCTCAATGTCATAGTAGTATAATCTTGAAGCATGACACTAAAAATTTATCAATTATAATCCTAATAATTAAAGAACTGATCGAAATCTACATCATCAAAACAGCATAACAAAAGATAAATAGGGTCTTCTTCATCCATGCGCTGAAAATTATAATCATTAAACTCCCAGTATTTCGGATTAATTCCGATAGACCTGATAAGCCCCCTGTCCTGTAAGATTTTGAGTTTCTTTCTTACTATATCCATTTTTATATTGAGCTTTCTGGAGAGCTCAATTGTAGTTGTCCCCTCAGGTCTTTCTCTTCTTTGAGGGTTACTAAACATTAATTCTAATCCTATTTTTTTTAAAATAGGGTCTTCTTCTATAACAGTTTTATCCAGTTCTTCCAACATGTTCAGCTCTTACTTTTAATGAATATATAATTACAATTTTATTCTACTGTTCAATAATAAACAACATATAATCTTATAATATAACCCGATAAACTACCTGATTTTCGATAATGCTGGTTTAAAATAACCTGTTATAATATATTATTCACAGGAATAATGAGGGGAATAAAAATGAAGAAACATTCAGTCATACTAATGATTTTAGCCTTATTTACGTTATTAATAGTTCCAAATACTGCCCAATCACAGGATTTAGCAAAAAACAATGAAAAAGGAACACTTACAGCAAGAGGAACTGCTGTTCAAACTTTTCCACCGGATACAGCAACTATAACTCTGGCAGTGCAGACCGAGGCTAAAACAGCATCAGAGGCGTCGGCACAAAATGTCAGAAAAGCAAATGAAGTTGTGAACAGAATTAAAGGACTAATTAATACAAAACAGGGAGATGCTATTCAAACATCTGGATATTCCATTGAGCCTGTTTATGAATATACAAAAGAACAGAGAAAAAGCATACTAATAGGTTACAGAGTTACAAATCAAGTAACAATCAGAACAAAGCAATTAAATAAAGTCAGTGATATAATAGATACCGCTATAGCAAGTGGGGCTAACAGGGTTCAGGGAGTTAATTTCACTATTGCTGATAGAGAAGCATACTGCAACAGAGTACTTGTAGAAGCAGCAAAAAATGCTCAGGAAGAAGCAAGAGTGGTTGCAGGAGCACTTGGAGTAACGATTACAGGAATCAAACAGGTAAATTCATCTTGCGGAGAAGAATATCCAAGACCTGTCTTTAGAGCAATGGAAGCAGATACAATGGCAGCAGGAGTCCCTGCTACTCCAATAGAAGCAGGGGACGTTACCGTTCAAGGCAGTGTTAATGTGGATTTTTATATAAAATAATTCACATAACCATTCTGTAGTATTAACATAAGATAAAGACCTTAATAAACAGGGAATGAATATTCCCTGTTTATTAAAAGTATATTTTTCACAAAAGCACTTATCTATTTATTTAACAATAATACTTCTCTAACAACTTTTGCTGCTGTCACTGTTGAAACACCGGAATGATCGTAATGAGGTGAAAGTTCAACCACATCAGCTCCTACAATATTTAAACCGGATACAGCTCTAAGCCAGGATATTAATTCATTAAAACTCATTCCGCCAGCTTCAGGTGTGCCAGTTCCGCTCATAATACTCGGATCAAGTACATCTAAATCAATGCTGAGATAAACAGGCCTATCCCTGAGCTTATCCAATATAGCAGGAATCTGAGCCCTGTTCTCAATAAGACTGTTATGCTCTGTCATCCAGTCAAACTCTTCTTTAGTTCCTGATCTTATCCCTATTTGCACTAGATTGTCAGCCCCAATAAGGTTGGTTGCAAGCCTCATAACACTGGCATGCGACAAACACTCACCTAAATACTCTTCTCTAAGATCAGCATGTGCATCAAAGTGAACTATAGCAAGATCAGAATACTTTTCAACATATGCCTGAATAGCGGGATAAGTTACAAGATGCTCTCCGCCTATTCCCAACCATTGCTTTCCAGCATCAAGAGTTTCTCTTGCAGCCTGTGTTATTATGTCTAAACACTTATCTCTATTACCTAAAGGAAGATCAAGCTCCCCTGCATCATAAAAAGCAACTTCAGAAAGCTCTTTCTTTTGATAAGGCGAATAATCCTCTAATCCCCATGCCGCTGTTCGAATCATCTCAGGACCAAAACGGGTACCTGGCCTGTAAGAACAGGTTCCATCATATGGTATGCCAACCATCACCCATTTGGCTTCTTCAAAATTTTCACAGGCACAAGGCCAGTTTCTGGATAAAAATGGACCGCTTAACACAATATTAATCCTTCTCCTGAGTTAACTGCTTAACAAAGTTAGGAAGAGCAAAAGCAGCTCTGTGAATATCTCTATTATAATACTTAGTAGTCTTTTCTATCTGCGCTGCCAGGGTATCATTTATTCTATCAAATGGATTAACATCGACTGAACAATAAGCCCAACTCCAATAACCACCGGGATATGTCGGAATAGGACCGACGTAAGGTTTAACTATAGGAAATACTTTTCTTAATAAAGCATACATTAAACTTATTTCCCTTTTATCAGCAATAGGGGATTCGCTTTGAGCTACTACTATTCCACCGGGCTTTAATGCTGCTTTAACATTTGTATAAAAATCTTCAGTAAATAAACCTTCTCCAGGGCCAAGAGGATCGGTTGAATCTATTAATATTACATCAAATATGCCTTTTTGCTCAGCAATATAAGTGACTCCATCTCGTACCTGAGTCTCAACTTTTGGATCATCAAGCTTACCGGCTATAGTTGGAAGAAATTTCTTTGAAGCCTCAATTACCTTGCCATCAATTTCACACAATACAGCACGTTTTACTGATGAATGTTTTAAAACTTCTCTGATAGTTCCACCATCACCACCGCCAATTACTAATACCTGCTCAGGATTTGGATGATTCAACATAGGGATATGGCTTATCATTTCATGATAAACAAATTCATCCTGCTCTGTGGTCATTACTAAGCCATCAAGAAGCAACATGCGGCCAAAGCCTTCTGTATTTATAACATCTATAGTCTGAAACTCTGATTTATCATGATATAAAGTTTCTTTAACTTTAATAGTAATTCCAAATTTATCATCATGCCGCTCTGTATACCAGAGATCAAATTCCATTCTCTTTCTCCCATTCACATAAGCTGCTTTAAAACGCTATTGTTGTTCTTTTATCTCGAAAGGCTTTATCAGCACTTCACCATTTTCAGCATTCATAAGTCCGCGTTTTAGCTCTGAATAAGATGTAGAAATGGCATTAAATTGTTTTTTAAGATATTCATATGCGACTTTAGGATCACAGGTTTCACCGCAGGTAAAAAGATCTACAGCTGCATAACCAAGCTCGGGCCAAGTATGAATTGCAAGGTGGGATTCAGAAATAATTACAACACCGCTAACACCATAAGGGCTAAACATATGAAAACTCTTTTCAACAACAGTAGCACCACATTCAACAGCAGCATCCACCATCATTTCTTCTATAAGTTCCATATTATTAAGGATGTTAGAGTTACATCCATAAAATTCAGCTAATATGTGACGTCCAAGATAACTGCATTCCTGGGGTCTTTGTATAGTTTGTAATTCTATTTGTGCCAATCCCTTGCTCCTTCTGTAAAATACTATGATACGTTACACATTGGTCTTATTGTATATCACTTACACATAAACAAAGGTTATATTTCCTTATAGTTCATCAAATTTAGAGATATTCTAATTATAATTATCATGGAAATCAGGGTTTATCAACAAATTTGACCATTCATACGAAGTTAGCTCAAAAGCTTTTAGAGTCTTCATATTTTATAAATATAAACACTCTAAAAACTGTCCTGTCAGCTAAAACACTTGTTAGTTTTTTTACTAAAGTTTACAAACTTAAAATTTTTAGTAGTACTCCATCATTAACTGATAAATTCCAGTTGGGACTATTAGCATCAAAGCTTCAATCGTTGACATAAGTTAGGTGGTAAGACTGCAGGCGTAGGTGAGCTTGCGAGTTGTACGAATGTGTCCCTACTTGGTACCACCAAATTTTTTGTAAATTTCTTGAAAAATAACTCTTCTAACTAACAATAAATTTTTTTTAGAAACTTAATTCTATTTAAGAACTAATTTCTATTTAAGGACTAATGGAGAAAAGCTATGCAGATTAAAAATTTATCAAATAATACCTTGTTGAGTAATAGGCTTGATAATGTCAGATTTGGTCAAGGACAAATAAATATACTGGCTACATCTGATAATCATGGTCAAATTAATTCATTGGACAAGTTTTATGGTAGTGTTATCTCCAATTTAGACAAAGTATTTCCTAAAAAAGAAGAAAAAAGTACTTTAAATGTAGGCGCAATAGCCGGAGATTGGTTCATTAATCCTAAAAGAAAGAATCTTTTAACCAACCCGACAAAAACTGTTGGTGATTATCAATTGGACTTCTTAAATAAATTTACAGGATTTATAAGGGATCAGGTTCCAAACTTTAAAATGCTATACACTCCGGGAAATCATTGTTTTGATGGTGGAGACAAGTATTTAATTGATCACTTGAAAAAAGCTGATTTAACAACGATTTTAACAAATGCCAATTTAGATAATTCACCTGTTCTTAATGATTTGTCCCCAGAGGAAAGAAAAAAGATCAAACAATATACGGTTTTAGAAGTGCCTGATGATAAAGATCCAAATAAAGTTCATAAAGCATTAATTCTGGGTGTAACAATGATGGGTGCTGACTTCTATACCCCTGGTCTTGTAAAAGGGATTGATATAACCGATAGAATTGATCAAAAAGATATTAATATTAAAGAAGAGAACCTTAAACAAACCTATAAAACTTTAAATTCACTTATAAGTGAATTTAAAAATGAAAACCCTCAAGGAGCAGTTATGATACTGAGCCATACTGGGAACAAAATATCTGAAATGATCGCTAAAAATGTTCCAAATATAAATATAATGCTAAACGGACATGATCATGTGGATCAGGAAAACGTAATAAAACACCCTAATGGCAAAGAGACACATATAATATCCCTTTGGGAGAATAATAAAAAGTTTAATTCCGTAAAATTTCATTTCGATGATAATGGTAATTTAGATAATAAAAATGAACTATCAACTCCATTTTATACTAAAGATGCCCCGGAACTTAAAGATAATCCATTTGATAAGCTATATAAGAACGGATTTAAGCAAGACTCAAAACCCATATTAGAAATTTCAGCGCCAAAAGGTGTCTCAGAATTGAGTCTTACAAATGTAAGGTCTGAAAACAGTTTACTTGCAAATTTTGTAACAGATGGAATTCTTGCAGGTCTTAAGAAACATAAACCGGACACTCAAGTATTTGGTGTATTATCTGCTACATTAAGACAGGGTTTACCTGTCGGGAATAAAACTACTAATATTGACTTATTAAATCTATTAAATGGCTGTATTGAAGATTTCTCTGTAGTTCATACCGGGAAAATTACAGGCTCTGAACTTGCGGAAATGATTACAGAAAATGTTAAAGACAATATCAAAGATAGAAATAGAAATCCTATTATTCAATGGTCTTGTATAAAAGTAGATGAACCGGAGTTAATTAACACAGTAAACTCAGGTAAAATTGATCCTCAGACTATTCAAATAAAAAATGAAAAAGGAGTGTATGAACCCATAAATATGCAACAAAAATACAATGTTGCCGTTCCTAAAGAACTGTTTGTGGTTCCTAATGTAAAGACAGCCGTAAGAATACAAGACAAGTTTACTTCTACAAACCTTACTATGGATTCATTATTGAGAGAATATCTAAAAGATAATAACTATAAAGTCTCTACACCTGATCTTAATGATGTAAGAATCAAGACTTAGTTCTATTTTACTAATTTCATTTCTTTAAAAGCTATTTCAAAGCGCTTATGCCAGGTATGATCTCTTAAGCATCTTTCATATCCTGCCTGGCGTATATTTTCACGTACACTATCATTTCTCAGGTAATATTTTACCTTGTCTGACATATCTTTTTTATCAATATAGCAAACTATTTCTTTACCTATTTCAAAGAATTCCTCTAATTCCTTGGTATATTGGGTCATATAAAACCCACCGCTCATTGGAATTTCAATATCTCTAAGACAAACTTGAGGGCTTCTTTCATTGTCCATAGTAGTATCAGAAAAACCCAGATTGATTTTTGACTGATTAAAGACTTTTACCATTCTTGTATCTGATAAAACAGGGCCTGTCTTGCGATAAGGCAGTTTTATTCTTGATTCTTTTTCTTTATTAAAAGAAGATTCTATAAAATCGAGAAACTCTTTTATCACTCCAGATAAGAGAGTTTTTAACCCTCTACCTGACAAAGATTTTATCCTTCCTACAGCAGAATAATTCTGCCAGCCTAACCCCCAGACTCTCACATCAATTTTCTGATCAAGAAGGTATCTAATATACTCGGGACGGCTGCCATAAGCCTGCCCAACAAAAGTAACATCATATTCATAAGGAATGTCATAAGACCTGTAAATAACCGGGTTAGCCGCTTGTTGGCAATAAACAGGGGCTGCCCCTATTTCTTTATAATCTTCTAAACTGGATTTATCCGGAACCAGACACCAATCATAGTGTGGAGATATTTCTTTCACCAGATGCAACTGATGAAAACCATTAAAATTAACTGTTTTAATTCCCATCTTCTTGATTTCGTCTATAGTTTCAGGAAAAATGCAAGAATCATAAAAATAACTAAAAAATAGGTCCACAGGCTTATACTCATGAGCTTCTTTAATCTGTCCCAGTAATTCTCTAGATAGTTTAAGCCTGTTTTTGCGAATAAATTTGCTTTGTTCAGGATTTGTTGAATCGATATTTTTAAATGTTTCTCTTAAATCATAGTCAAATTCAATAACTTCGTGCCCAAGACCAATTAATGATAAATATAAATTATTTCTCAGTAAATCTGACTCAAAAGCTGTATTTAAAGATGTAGCAGCCGCATAAAATATCCGCATTTATTACCCTTTTTCTCGATATTTGATGACTTAAAAATTTGACTTCGTCACCTCCCGCATATAGAAAATGATACCATCTAAAGTCGCAATAAAAAACAGGTTAAATAACCGAGTTAGCGTTTGTTCCCATCAGGGAATAAAATAGACGCATATTAATTTTGTCTACAAAGCTCAAACTTATCTAAAACCGTTAATTTATTAACATTTATTGAACAATAAATGTTAATTTTCTTGTATATATCCCTAAGTAAGCGCAATTATTGGTCAAAATAATACTTTTTATAAGTAAGTAACCATGTTATGAATTAATTTTTAGGGGGGTTATGAACCCAAAAGAATTACATATTCCACACTTTGATTTTCAAAATTCTAATTATTCAGTTAATTTAAGTGAATCTTTTGAGCATCAAAATAAAGCCTTCGACCTACAGGAAATAAAAACTCTGGCAGCGTTAGTCTTTTCCTGTCTGAACTCCAAACCCGGAATATCCAGCTATAATATGCCTGAAAAAATCATAGACAAGTCTGGTTATAAAGATTTTGAAGCTCAAAGGTATATAAAAAACTTCCATCAGGTTGATAAAGGGTATTGTAGAGGCGCATCCCTAAATATCAAGGGGATTGAATATTTAATAGAGTATAAAAATGTAAAAACCATCATTGATTTAAGATATCATTTTAAAGGTAATAAGCAAAAACAGGAAAGTTTAATAAACAATTCCGGATTAAACTATGTAAACATCCCTATGACTCCTATGATTCCACCAGGAATTAAGCAGATACAGTACTTTTTAAGCATAGTTACCAATCCTGTAAACCAGCCTGTTTACGTTCACTGTCGTGAAGGTAAAGATAGAACAGGCATTATGACAGCTATATACAGAGTTAATAAATATAATTACTGTTTTGATAAAGCTTTTTCCGAAATGATAAAATGCGGCCATCACCTTAATCTTTTTCCATTATTAAAAGTATGGCTCTATAACTATATTGATAGCAACAAAAAGCAGCTAACAACGGCATGATTTGTTTGATTGCTATACAGATTAATGCTAAGGTTATCGGTGCGCTACTCTAACTTGAGCTGATCTAATCTACAAGGACTAGTGTTTCAGCCATCTTTTTTAATTCTTTTCTGTATTTTTTAATTAGCTTAAGACTTTTTTGATCTTGAGGATAAAGTTGTAAATATAAATCTAAATATCTTACTTGCAATTGACATAATATTGCTAAGGTATAATGTCCTGAGAAAATCGGACAGGAAAAAATAA
>AMFJ01005669.1_pt1 | contig 18703 bp, 17 predicted proteins | sample 427208 | NCBI WGS metagenome assembly AMFJ01 (sample SAMN02954298, study PRJNA114691) | groundwater metagenome | biome: aquatic; feature: subsurface aquifer; material: sediment; isolation source: subsurface aquifer sediment | place: USA: Rifle, CO | collected 2008-08
ACTCTAAACTTAACAACAGCAAGCCTGTTCCACTAAATATTCTTTTCTATCGCCAAATTCAGCCTGTTTTCCTTTGTTCCACTGAGCTACCGGCCTGATGTATCCGACCACTCTTGAATAAACTTCCGCTTTTTGAAAATTTTTCAAAACCGGATCAATTTCATGGCATGCCCGACATTTTACATACAAATCTTTACCTACTTTATAGGGCATATATTCTTCGTTTTTTCCAATGGCTTTTCCACAATCGTGGCAAATATATTTCTCCATATTTTTTCTTTTCTGTTCAACGTTTTTCAAACTTTGAGCAGAAACACATTTACTTTTTATTTTAATTTATATAAAAAAATTTATTTTCCAGCTTTCAGATAATTTTTTCCATCCTGAGCTGCTATACATTTAGGGCAATTCTTATGCTCACCCACCAGGTATCCATGCGTCGAACAGATGCTAAATGTCGGCGTAAGCGTAAAATATGGAAGCTTATAATTTTCTGCGATCGTTCGCACTAATTTTTTTGTTGCTTCGATATCCATCATTCTCTCGCCTAAGAATCCATGCAAAACTGTTCCTCCAGTATATTTTGTTTGCAGTTTATCTTGAAGATCCAGAGCTTCAAAAATATCTTCAGTAAAATGTACAGGCAACTGTGAAGAATTGGTATAATAAGGTTCGGCATCGACGCTTCTTACAGCCTGATCATTGGCAAATATGATATCCGAATATTTTTTCTTATCTTTTTTTGCCAGACGATAAGAAGTACCTTCGGCCGGCGTAGCCTCTAGATTATACATATTGCCAGTTTCCTTTTGATATTTAATCATTTTATCGCGCATATGAGAAAGAACCTCTTCAGCTAATTTTTGACCCTCTTTCGTTGTTATGTCCTTGCCATTAAGATTCAATAGCGCTTCATTCATTCCAAGCAATCCGATAGTTGAAAAATGATTAGCCCAATATTCTCCTCGGCGCGTCTTAATAGCATCCAAATAGAATTTAGAATAGGGATACAATCCTTTTTCTGTCGCATCCTCAATAAATTTTCTTTTGATCTCAAGAGCATTCTTGGCCAAATCCATAAGCCTATCCAGTCTCTGAAAAAATTCTTCTTTATTCTTAGAGAGATAGCCGATGCGAGGCATATTCAATGTAACCACTCCGATTGAGCCGGTAAGAGGATTGGCTCCAAAAAGACCGCCACCTCTCTTTCGCAATTCACGATTATCCAAGCGAAGCCGGCAGCACATGCTGCGCGCGTCATCAGGATCCATATCTGAATTCACAAAATTAGCAAAATACGGAATGCCGTACTTAGCAGTCATTTCCCAAATCGGATTGAATTTTTTGTCATTCCATTTGAAATTTTTATCTATGTTATAAGTCGGGATCGGAAAGGTAAAAATTCTTCCATTAGCATCCCCTTCTGTCATAACTTCAGCAAAGGCTCTATTAATCATGTTCATTTCCTCCTGGAATTGTCCATAAGTTTCTTTCTGTGGCACACCGCCTATAACAACCGCTTCTTTGGCTAATGTCTTGGGTGGCATGACATCTAATGTGATATTGGAAAACGGAGTCTGAAATCCAACCCTGGTCGGCACATTCATATTAAAAACATAAGACTGGATATTTTGCTTCACTTCACCATATGTCAGCTTGTCATAGCGGACAAAAGGAGCAAGCAATGTATCAAAGTTAGAAAAGGCAAGTGCACCTGCAGCTTCTCCAGTGAGAGTATAGATGAAATTAACCATTTGCCCGAGAATTGAACCAAAATGCTTGGCCGGTTTACAGGCAGTTTTTCCCGAAACACCGGTAAATCCACGCCTCAAAAGATCCTGTAAATCCCAACCGCAACAATATGCAGCAATTAGTTGAAGATCATGGATGTGTACATCGCCATCATCATGAGCTTCTCGAATCTCCTTTGGATAAACTTTATTAGTCCAATATTTAGCTGAAACGCTAGAGGCTATATAATTATTCAATCCTTGTAAAGAATAGGCCATGTTGGCATTTTCCTTCACTTGCCAATCAATCTCCTGCATGTACTTATCAACCAGACTAACCGCTTCATCCAAAGACTCTTCTGTTTCGCGAATCTTTCTGTGCTGCTCACGATAAAGAATATATGATTTGGCGGTCTCTTCAAAATCCAAAACCATTAAAACTCTTTCCACTAAATCTTGTATTTCTTCAATCTGTGGGATATAGCCTTTTTTGTAGCTTTTTTCCAAAAGCCTCGTCACCTTATTGGCTACTTTTTCAGCTTCTTTTTTCCCACCCTCTTCAGTAGCCAAAAGCGCCTTTTCCACAGCCTTAGCAATTTTACTAGCATCAAATTTCACTACACTTCCGTTCCTTTTCACTACTTTCATGTGCAATTCTTCTTTTTTTGTTTCAACTTTTCTGCTAACAGCTTTGTTAGCTTTTCTTTTCCCCTTTTCTGCAGATAGATTTTTGTTTTTTTGCGGCATAGATTTTCAGATTAAATATAAATTAATTTCAGCCTTAGACTGATTCCTGCCTAAAGGCAGACAGGTGCCATAATTTGTTATTAATTATTCATGTCCAATTTATCCAATTCCTTTTTAAAGCTTTCTACGCTTCCAAATGATTTATAGACACTCGCAAATCTTACATAAGCCACTTCATCCAAATCTCTCAATTTTTTTAGCACTATCTTGCCGATCTCTTTGCTTGTTACCTCTGTTTTTTCTAGTGATTTGATGGCATATTCTATATCTCCCAAGAGCTTTATCGTACGATCTTCAGTTATTGGTCTTTTCACTAAAGCTCTTCGAATTCCAGTTTCGATCTTTGATTTATCATAATCAACCTTCTGTCCATTCTTTTTGAGAACAGATAGCCGCAAGAGCTCTATTTCTTCATAAGTTGAAAATCTTCCTTCGCATTTTATGCATTCGCGCCTTCGACGAGTTATTTTTCCTTCATTGGTATCTCGCGAATCAACTACTTTTGTCTCCGTGTAGTTACAAAAAGGACAATTCATAGATTATTTTTTTAGTTCTTAGTTTATAGTTGCTAGCCAGAAAAGTATTTTTGTCTTTTTGCATTTATTTATCAGCTTTCAAACATATTATTTTGTTGGCTTTTTAACTATTATACACTATATATAGTGTAGCTTAATACCATTATACCACAATTGAAAAATTCGCCAAATTTTTGTCAAATGGCGAATTTTTCCTAGAAATTTTCAATTTTTATTAAAAGTTATCCACATGCCGCATAAGCACCATTAATTATCTGGCAATAATATACAAATAAATTGTTATTGATTCGTTCGTAATCAATGTCTTTTGTGAGGTTTTTATAAACTTACAAAAGCCACTGGAAGAACCTTGCGAAACACGCCCGCCACGAGAATTGCATCTGTTTCATCCAGGTATATGGGTTGATGGATTTTATTGGTTGATTGGGGAAAAAGACCTATCATGCCGTGCGGAAGTTTTTTATACCGCTTAATTGTGGCCATGCCATTGATTACAGCTACTACAATCTTTCCTTCGCAATCACAATCCTCGCATTTTTCAAATACTACATAATCTCCATCGCCAATCCCTTCTTTATTCATTGAATCTCCCAAAGCTTTCACTGCAAAAAGTTTAGCTGGATCAGCCTTCCTAAAAAGACTCTTGGAAATTTGAAGATATCCATCCACATTGCCATCAGCGTATGCCAAAGCTTCTCCGCACGAAGCTAAGCCATACATCGGCATAGAAAATATATTTTCAAAATTGGCATAATTGTCATTTTCCACCAAAAATAATTTCTTTGATTCATCCCTTTTCACAAGATCTTTTTTTTCTAAGGCTTCAATCACTTGCATTGTTCCTTTCAAGCTGCCTGACTCAATTCCTTGGCTCTCAAGATATTTATGGAGCTTATAGGCGGTCGGGTTTCCTCCTTCTTGATCAATTATTTCTCGAATCTTATCTAAGATCATTTTTTGTTTGGATGTTAATTTTTCCATGGCACTTGTTTTTACTATTTATACTGATATTATAACACCGCCGCTATCACTGTCAACAATAAGTTATCCCCAGGCATAGCCCTTCAATTTCTGATAAATCAAAAAACACCGGTTACCAAAAACCGGTGTTTTTTCAATTCAAAGCATCATCGAAAGCATCTACCGCTGCTCCATTGTAGTTCCAAATCCAATCAAACCAGGAAACCACAGGAGTTGTTGCTGTTCTATACAAACACTCTTCTAACCACCACTATTTAACGCATATATTATTCTGTCTGCGATATCCCCGGCTAGAATCGCACACATATTTACATTTCTGATTGACATTGCAAGAATCGACCAAAATTGACTTTGTGGGCACTATCAGATCACCGCTATCGCCAGAACAAGGCGTTGCATTAGGGAAATCTCCGCTACATGTATAAAATTTTCTTGATGCTACACAATTCTCGCTATTTCTTCCTCCATCCAATCCTTCACAAATCCAAGTGTTGTTATTCCCTGGCTCCGGAAAAGGATTAGAGGGATTAGAAGTTCCTACGGCGCAAGGCTGAAATTCGCCAAAGCTGGAATCAGTCGCATTATATTCCTTTGCATTAGCTGTTCCGCATTTTCCATTGCAATCTCTTGTTAAGTCTATATCTTCATTCTCTCCTCCGTCTCTAGTTTTGTTTGTCCAATTCATAGCCAGCTGCTTTCCATTCTCACAAGAAGACCACTGGGTTACGTCGCTTTTATATAAATCAGGAATTGAATTTTTCACTGCTGCAAAACAGGCAGATTTTCTTGACTCACTGACCATTTCATTGCACAAATTTTCATCATGTCCCCTCAAGGCTTGACTATACAAATTCAGATCCAAAACAACACCTTGACATGCATCCTTAAAGCTTTTATCCCTAACACAGCTGCATATTTTCTCGTTGCCGGTGCTTATAGCGCTTTCCATAACTTCTTTCTCAGAAGAATAAGTGTCGCATGCTATTCTTTCTGATTGAGGGGCTACTTTTTTATTTGGTAGTTCTTTTCTCTGGCTTGCAACTTGCTCATCACCATCCATTTTATTCTTCAAAATCATATAACTTACTGCAAAGAAAACAATTAGAATGAACATTATGATGAAAAATTTTTTATTCTTTTTTCTTTCCATTTTATTTTTTATATATTTTAACTGATTTTATTATAACATTTTTTAATAAAAAAATTATTCCAATATTTAATATTTATACGCAATTTAAAAGAAAAGCTGATTCGTATAATCAGCTTTTCTTGTTTCAGGCTTAAAATATTTTTCAATTCTAATTCGGACTCACTTCCTGCCAATTTTCATTGCGACAATCTTTGGTGCCATCTTGATTGCTTCCTCCGCAATCGCTGCATTTTTGTCCTATGCAAGTTTGAGCTGCGCAAAACGGAGTACAGACACATGACTGGCCTTGTTTCTGATATCCCTGGCTAGCATCGCACACATACTTACATTGGCGGGATCCCTCGCAGGAATCAGTTAAAATTGAATTTGTAGGAGTTGTCAGATTGGCTCTATCGTTTAAACAGGAATTGGCGTGAGCAAAAGTCCCATTGCATTGATAATATTCTCTTGATGCAGTGCAAATATCACTGTCTCTTCCGCCACTTGATCCAGAACAAAACCAGTCAACTGACGCTCCCGGATTCGGAAAAACAGGCGTACCACCTCCTCTGACACCAGCTCCTTCAGAGCAAAAATCTACAGTATTGGAGCTTGGCCAATTTGATGTTGCTGCTGCATAAGTGTTGACATTTGTTCCACAGGCGCCGTCCTCGATACACGCTTGCGTATTGCATGCCTGGCTTTGTGAACCACCGCAACCATCCCCCCGAGATTGAGTGCCTCCTCCGCATGTCCTGCTGCAAGCTCCCCATGCTCCCCAGCTTGGACTGCATGAAGGAGCAGGATTGTCAATCGGCACATAAGTAGCCGAATTGCCATTATTACATGTAACTGTATTGCCAGAAACCTTAGCCTTATGTTTTGGATCGCTGCTGTTGACCAATGCCACCAATTCATTATAAATGTTGTTTACCTGTGCCTGAGTAGTACACCATGTAACACAAGAATTATGATTTACCCACTGTCCTTTGCTGTTATAGCCCCAATAGCTACAGCATGTAGCGGCTTGAGCAGTTTGTATAAAGATATTATCCATAAAAGACTTCTTTTTATAGTCTATCGATACCTTAGCCTGTGCCATATATCCCTCAATTTCTCCCTTAAACATTGCTCTTTGATCCTTCATCAAGGTTATATCCTTTTCAATAACTTCCAGCGCCGTCCTAAACAGGCTTTCTGCGCTTGCCTTATCTCCCGCTGCCAGCACAATCCTTCCCTTCCAATAATATGCTGCTGTCTGATATGGATATATTTGTGCCGCTTTATCAAAATAACCAAGAGATTCCTCGAATATCTTTTGAGTGCCTTCAGGCGAAGATAGCTTTTTTATCTCAGAAAAAACGGACATGCCTTTTCCAACCCACACTATCGGCAAACTATTATCCGCCGCCATGGCTTCATCTATATATTTTTTTGCAAGATCGTATTCACCTTTATCAAAAGCATTTGCAAATAAAATATAACCGACTTCAGCCTTGGTCCTGGCATTCATGTCCGGACTGACATACGCTTCCAATAATATATCCGCCGCTTCTTTATTTTTGTTTTGACCTAGATAAACTCTAGCTAGATTGATTTTAGCATTAAGGAAATTAGGATTAAGCTCCAAAGATTTTTTATAAAATGACTCCGCCTTCTCCATCCCTTCGCTCAAATCGTACATATGTCCTATTCTATTGTAGACAGCAGCATTCTTAGGAGCCAAAGCCAAAGCTTTATTGTAGTATGACAAAGCTTTTTCATAGTCTTGCATTATTTCATAAGCATATCCCATACCAAGCAAAGCATTTAAATTATCCTTGTCTTTTTCTAAGATGCTCTGGAATATTTTCTCGGCTCTCTGTCCATAATCTTTTTCTTGAAAATTATAACTTCCCTTTTGGGACAATGCAATGGCTTGCTCTAGGGTAGGAGTTGAATTTTGGATTGCCGAAAAACATTCTGATTTTTTTGATTCATTTTTTATCTTGTTGCATAAATTAACGTCATATTCGTCCAAAGCTTGTTTATACAAATTTAAGTCTGTCTCTTTTTCCAGTGATGCATCTTTATTTTGAGATAGTCCTTGTTGATTTGCAATTTGTTTCTTCTCATCTGATTTATTGCTTATCACCACATATGTCGCTATGAATAGGATGACTGAAAGCGATCCCAAAACGATAGCTTTTATTTTTTTGTTTTGCATAGTATTTTTTTAAGTTTGTTTTAATTGATTTTATTATACCATAAAATTGCAAAAGCAGCACTTTAGCCAATGGGGATAACTTGAAATAACATTACCAAAAATTAAAATAAAAAAACGCTGACATGGAATCAGCGTTTTTTATGGCTATTGGAAGTGAAAAAATATTTTTTAATTCGGACTCACTTCCTGCCAGTTTTCATTGCGACAATCCTTGATTCCGCTTACGCCGCTGTTGCCGCATCCATTATCGCAGCTCTGTCCGATACAGGTATTCTTCTCGCAACAGTTCGGCGTGCAGACTTGACAAGAGCCATTACGATAAGTATAGACCCGATTACCGCACTGGCCTCCTTGGGAGTCATTGCATTTGGATTCGCATCTCGTGCTATTGCCGCTACAAGATTCTGCCAGGACATAATTAGCATTAGCAGATGAAGCTACCTGATTGCCACCTATGGGACAAGCTATGGAATTGCTTGGCAAGCTTGAATTTCTGCACTGGTAATAATCTCTATTTGCGACACACGTGCCACTTGAACGACCGCCATTTACCCCAAGACATATCCAGCTAACAGATCCTCCCACTTGCGGATCATGGCTGGAGTTTGACCAATCGTTTGCTGTACCTGGATTACAAGTAGTACGGGATCCAGGAAATGATGCTTCAGCAGAATAATTAGGCGAGTCGCTAGCCGTTCCACAAGCTCCATCACAAGAACAGTCTTGCGTTTCAGAACCGCCACAGCCATCCGACCTCGATTGTTTTCCCGTCGAACAGTTGCAAGAACCCCATGCCCCCCAAGATGGAGCACAAGGTGCAGGCGGATTATATGTGAAACCAACCGTAGCTCCATTTGGAACACACACTGCTGTAGTGCCTTGAATAACCCAAGTGTGTCCAGGTCTATCAGGAAGCTGCTCATGAACTTTATCAACCCACCAATTGAAAGCATCTTGATAATCATCACTTGCATAAACGTTTTCAATGAATAGGCCATTAAAGAAAGATGTTTTTCCTGTTGCCAACAAGAGCCTATTAAGAGTATCTTCGACTATCTTTTTTTCATCTCCCATTAAAGTCGTGTCTTGACTGAGAATATTTTTAGCCTGCTTAAAGCTGTCTACAGCTTCCTGTGTCCTTCCTACTGCACTCAATATTCTCCCTTTATTCAAATATGCGAATGTTTGATTCTTATTAAGCGCTATCGCTTTATCAAAATAGGAAAGCGCCTCAGCTAACATCGCCTCTGCTTCTTGAAGAGATTTTGCTGTTTTGGTATCAGAAAATCTCACCTGACCTTTCCCAACCCATCCCATAGGAAAAGAAGGGTCATCTTTAACTGCCTGATCCACATAAGACCTAGCTTTAGCTAAATCACCTGCATCAAGACTGATTATTGAAAACAAATACCCGATTTCGGCCTTGGTTCTGTTGTTGACACCGGGATTTGAATAAGCTTTTTCAAAATAAATCCTAGCTTTTTCAACCTCATCTCTGCGATAATAAATCCTCGCCAAATTTAAACTGGGGTCAAGATAGTCTGGCTGGATTTCTAAAGATTTCTTATAATATGACTCTGCCTTCTTCGCCCCATCCATCAAATCATAGACATGCCCTATCCGATTATATGTTGCAGCATACTCTAAGTTAAGATTAAGAGCCTTATTATAATATTCCAAAGCTTTGACATAATCCCTTTTTGTCTCATAGGCATATCCCATACCAATGAGAGCATCAACGTCATTAGGATTGCTCCTTAAAAAATCTTCCAGAAATTCAATCGATCTATCGGCATAATCATCTTCATTAAATGAATAGTTTCCCTTCTGGGATAACATTATCATCTGACCCACCGTCGGTTTCGAATTTCTAATTGCTGCCAAGCAATTGTTTTTTATTGATTCATCGCTTATCTGTTCGCACATCCTGACATCATATTCATCCAAAGCTTGTTTATACAACCCTTGGTCCGCCTCTTTACCTTGAGACAATTCTTGCTGGTCTGTGATTGACCTCTTGTTACCTGCTTTATTGCTTATCGCTACATATGTCGCCACAAACAAAGCAATTGAGAGCGACCCCAGAATGATAGCTTTTAGTTTTTTGTTTTGCATAGTATTTTTTTAAGTTTGTTTTAATTGATTTTATTATACCATAAAATTGCAAAAGCAGCGATTTATTCAAGGGACATAACTTGACAACAAGAATCTTGTATTTAAAAGCTGCCTATAAAAATAAAAAACACTGATTATTTCATATCAGTGTTTTTTATTATAAAAGTTTTGAAATTCTATTTCCCCATCTTCCTCCTGATGAAGGCCGGGATTTCAAGCTCGCTATCATCATCCTCCAAAGATTTTTCCATAGCGCTGAAAGCAGGTCGAGTGGGTTTCGGCTGGACCTTTTCCTTGATTATCATTCTGGATTCAAACTTTTCAGGGAAAGTTATTTTTGGCTCTTCGATTTCATCCTCTTTCTCCAGTTGAGAAGTGTTTTTCAAAACAGAAATATTATTGTGAGCATTATTATTCTGAGAAATAGCGCCAGCTACAGCTTTTGATTGAGCTATGGACATTCTTGACATTTTTTCCAATGGAGATTCCTTTACCTTGTCCGCATCAAAGCCAGTGGCCACTACGGTAATTTGCAATTCGCCTTTCTTGATTGTTTCATCCACTACTGCTCCAAAAATGACCTTCGCATTAGGATCGATTGATTCCGTAATAATATTAGCCGCTTCATTGATTTCAAGCATGGTCAAATCAGAGGCACCGCTGACATTAAACAGGACTCCTTTCGCCCCATCGATAGAAAGTTCGAGCAGCGGACTATTTATAGCAGCTTTAGCAGCGTCAGCCGCCCTGTTTTCGCCTGATCCGATTCCAATTCCCATAAGGGCTGATCCGCTGTTGGACATAATGGCACGCACATCTGCAAAGTCAACATTAACGATTCCTGGCTTTGTGATCAAATCAGATATTCCCTGCACACCTTGACGAAGAACATCATCAACGATCTTGAAAGAATTGATCAAGGTTGTTTTTTTATCAATAATTTGAAGCAGCTTGTCATTTGGGATTGTTATCAATGTATCCACTCTTTCACGCAAGTTTTCCAAAGCTTCTTCAGCGATAGCTCTTCTTTGCGCTCCTTCAAAGGCAAATGGCTTGGTAACAACCGCTACAGTCAATGCTCCTGATTCCTTGGCCACTTCAGCTACAATCGGCGCTACTCCCGATCCTGTTCCTCCGCCCAAGCCGCAAGTGACAAAAACCATATCAGCTCCTTTCACTACTTCTTGAATTTCATCGCGATTTTCTTCCGCTGCTTGACGGCCGATATCCGGGTTCATTCCTGCGCCTAATCCTTTGGTCAAATTTTTTCCCACATGGACTTTTTCTTGAGCCTTATTGTGATGCAGATCTTGTGCATCCGTATTGATCGCAACAAATTCCACACCCTTAAACTTAGCCTCTATCATACGACTAATTGCGTTTCCTCCAGAACCGCCAACTCCAATGACTTTAATGCGAGCAAATGTTTCTACCGGTGGTTTTATTTCTGCCATATATTTTTTGTATAAATTTGAAATTTAATGAATTTTCTTGGCTATCTTTTCTAGTTCTTTAGTAAGTAAATTTACCACATATAATAACTATGTGTCAAATTACGCATTTATGTATTTGTTTTTGTCCGCCTGCCGCCTTTCAAATCATTTTTTGTTCTCACTGTAACGGTCTAATTACAATTATATATGAGTTTGAATAAAATGCAAAGGTCTTTTATTTTAGCTTTATTTTAGCCTTAATAAATAATTTATTGTTGTTATTTTATGGCAAAAATTTACCTAGCCATTTTTTTAATCCTCCGATTGATCCTCCCACGCTACTTGAAAATCTTTCTCCCAATTTTCCATCAATTATCCCTCTCGATTTGGATACTGACATATTTTCCCATCCCCACAAAACCAACCCTACAGCGGTCACAAAAGTTGGATCATCTACTTTATCGATCAACCCCCCCATTTGCATAGGGAAACCAGTTTGCGCAGGCAAACCTAAAATATTTTTCGCCAGATCAACTACTCCTGGCAGTTTTGCCGTGCCTCCGGTGATAACAGCGCCAGCCGGCAAAAGTTTTTCTCTGCCAATTTCCTTTAATTCTTTATTGACCAGCAGCAAAATTTCTTCCAATCTCGCTTCAATTATTTCCGCCACATGATAACGAGAAACCATTCCCTCTTCATTGGCATCTATCTCAGCTAAGTTGATTTCTTCTTTCTTACTGATTTCTCTAGGAGAGGCATTTCCATATTCAAGCTTGACTTTTTCTGCCACATCAATTGAAGTACGCAAACCTATGGCGATGTCATTAGTGATATGATTTCCTCCGATAGGCAAAATATTCGTATGCACAAGATTATTTTCCTCAAAGACAGCAATTGAAGTTGTCCCTCCTCCGATATCTACCAAAACCACACCTAGCTCTTTTTGTCTTTTAGTGAGAGTGGCTTTAGTGGCTGCAAGCGGCGCCAAAACAAAATCTGAAATATTGATGCGAGCTTGCTCAAAACATTTGGTTAAATTTTTAATAAAAGGAGTCGATCCCTCGATGATAATGGCATCCACTTCTAGGCGCACGCCATTCATTCCTAACGGATCCTTAATATTTTTATTATCATCCAAGGAATAACTTTCAGGAATTATATGGATAATTTCTTTGTTGGCGGGAATGGAAATTGCCTGAGCGGCATTTATGACCCTATTTATATCACTCTCGGTTACCTCTCCGTCAGCCTTTCCGACCGCAATCACTCCCTTGGAATTTTGCGATGTGATATGGCTGCCTCCAATACTCACCACTGCCTGATTAACCGCAACCCCAGCCGTCCTTTCCGCACGCTCAACCGAATCATTGATTGATTTTATGGTTTCTTCCAAATCAACAATCACTCCTTTTCGCACTCCTGAAGACGCACTTAAACCAACCCCGATTATTCGTGGTTTCTCTTCTTCAGGAAAAACTTGCGCAATCACAGTTCTTACGCTCGTTGAGCCAATATCAATGCCAACAACAATATCACGACTTGCCATGATTTTTTGTTTTAGAGTATTATATTCATTTTTAAATTATATTATAAAAACCCTTATTCTGCAATTCCTGACATTTTCTTATGCCATTATATGAGGAATAAAAATAATTAAACCTATAATTATTGCCAATAATGAAGAAACAAGAACGCTCGCTGCCATCAAATCCTTAATCACTCTTACGTAAGGATGCACCTTGGGCTTGAGTATATCAGCTATCCTTTCCATCACAGTATTCAAAAGCTCCATCACCAAAACACCCATGATAACCAGAAATAAAACTATCATTTCACTGGGAGAGACCTTATAGAAAATCATAGCCGCAATAACCAGACAAGCCACAATGATTTCATTTTGAAAATTTTTCTCATTGGAAACGGCATAACTCAGTCCATTGATTGCATGCCTCAAACTTATGGCGAAACTTTTAAACCTTCTCATATTATTAACAAATTTCATTGATTACTTTTTTTTGAATCGAAAACATTTCTTCTCCATGAGAGAAGCCCAAAAGATGCAGCACTCCGTGTGAAATAACATTTGTCAATTCTTTTTTTAATTCTATGTTTTCCTTGTGCGCATATTTCCCTATATCATCATAACACAATATAAGCTCTCCTAAAAATATTTCTTTCTCCTTGGCGCTTTTTATCTTCTCAATGTTCTCATATTCAAAAAAAGACAAGATATCGGTGACGCTGTCTTTATGCCTGCTTTCTCTGTTTATTTTTTGCATTTCTTCCTCAGAAACCAAAGCTACGCTGATAGAAACATTTTTTTCTTGCAAAAAATCATGGCCGGCAATCCGTATCGTCTTTTCAGCTACCATTGCAAAAAAATCATCAGCCACAGGACTTTTGGTTTTATTATTGACTTCAATATCTAATTTCATTTGTTTCATTAATTCACAATGTGATTATTATAACACAAAAAAAATCCTTGGTTAACCAAGGATTTTTTATATTTGAAAATCTTTATTGCAAAGACTCTTCTGCGATTTTTTTCACCACATTGCCATCAGCTTGTCCTTTTAGCTTGTTCATGGCTTGTCCCATCACCTTCCCGATATCAGCCTTACTGACAGCTCCGGTCTGGGCAATAATTTCCAACACAGCTTCTCGCACTTTTTCTTCACTCAGCTGTTCAGGCATGTAGGCCATAAGGATTTCCACTTCCGTCTTTTCTTTTTCAGCCAGTTCCGGCCGTCCGCCTTCTTGATATTGGGTAATAGCATCTTTTCTTTGCTTGACTGCTTTCCCAATGACTTCCAACACTTGTTCATCACTGAGTCCTTCTTCTCTTTTTTTAAGTTCGATCTCAGTGTTTTTTATCATAGAATCAAGCATGCGAAGAACATCGCGTTTTTCGGTCTCTCCGGCTTTCATAGCAGCTTTTAGATCTTCAAAAATTTTTTGTTTCAACATATTGATTGTCGCAAATAATTAAAATTATATGCCTTTGAATAAATTCGCTTCACATTCGCGACTATTCGCATTTGGTTATTTAACGATTTTCTTCTTAGCTTGCCTGAAGTTTTCATCATCAAATTTGCCCATTTTTTTCAAACGATCCACGACTTTTTTCACTTTAGCCCTATACATTGCGCCTTGGCGAAGTTCAATCTTGCTTTTTTCATCCGTTCTAAATCTTGTTTTTCTCGCTTTTACCAAAACTCCGCTTTGCTGCACTCGACGAGAAAAACGCCTGATCAAACTCTCAGATGTTTCTCTGTCTTTCTTTTTTACTTCGATCATAATAAAACCTCCTTTCCTAATTTATCTATTAACATTTTGCATGTTATCTGCCCTAATGTCAACTAATCGGCCTTATTTCTTCATATAGCCGAGCTCCTCCTATCAAATGCAAATGAATATGCATTACCTCCTGGCCGCCACCCTTGCCTACCCGAAACAGCAATTTATACCCCTTATGTGAAATTGCCAAATTTTGGGCTATTTTTTTCCCAGTCATAATCAATCTTCCTGCTATCTTTTCATCTCCTTCATCCAAATCGCTTATCATGGCTATGTGTTTTTTTGGAATTATCAAAATGTGGACTGGCGCTATGGGGTTTCTGTCTTTAAAGGCCAGCACGTATTCATCTTCGTAGATAATATCTGACGGGATTTCTTTTTTGATAATTTTACAAAAAATACAATCGTCCATATATATTTATTTTAATGGTTATCGTGGTTATCATGATAAACCACCACATTGTCATTTTTCAGTTTTCGTTTTACCAAGTCAATCAGCTTGGCAGAACTGACTGTCTCCTGTTCTCCACTGATCATGTTTTTAATGATCACCGTTCCGTCCAGCGCTTCTTTTTGTCCCAAGATCAAAGTCATTTCCACTCCCAATCTATTGGCTACCCGAAGCTGAGATTTCAAACTTCCTCGTCCGAAGCTCTCCGCCACCAAAATTCCATTCTTTTCCAATTCTGAAAAAAGACGCAAACTCTTTTTCTTGGCCATCTCACCGAGCTGGGCTAGAAAAATCTTTGGCTTCAATCCTTTATAAGATTTTGCCTGGACTCTCTTCATTTCGATAATGAGCCTTTCTGCTCCCAGCGCAAAGCCGATCGCAGGAGTAGCCTCTCCTCCCAGCAATTTTACCAATCCGTCATATCTTCCTCCTCCGCCCAAAGCGCTTTTTCTTCCCTCTTCCGAACCGGACCAAATTTCAAAAACTGTTTTGGTATAATAATCCAATCCGCGAACCAATCTTGGATTGATAGTATACGGCAAATCCAATTCATCCAAATATTCCAAAAGATTCTTGAAATGAACGCGGCATTCTTCGCACAAGTGATCGACTGATTGCGGAGCTGAAGCGGCTACTTGAGAGCACTTGTCTTCTTTGCAATCCAAAACACGAAGCGGATTCACATCCAATCTTCTTTTGCAATCCACGCACAATTTATTGGATTTAGATTCAAGATAACTCACTAAAAGATCCTTATAATCCTTGCGGCAAACCGGACAACCGATTGAATTCACTTGGATTTGAACAGCCTTGATGCCTAAACTTTGCACCACTCTTGTTGCCACTTGAATCATTTGCGCATCCAAAATCGGATCCTGTTCGCCAAAAGCCTCATAATTGATTTGATAGAATTCCCGCTGCCTTCCTTCCTGAGGCCTATCATGACGATAAACATGTCCGGTAGAAAAAAGTTTTACCGGCTTTCCCAAAACGTTCATGCCGTGTTGGATATAGGCTCTGGCAACGCCCGCTGTCATTTCAGGTCTTAGAGCTACTTTATCGCCGCCCTTAGTAGCAAAACTATATAGTTCTTTTTCCACAACATCTGTTCCATCACCAATACTGCGATTGAAGAGATTGCTGAATTCCACAAGAGGAGTATCAATTCGAGAAAATCCATAATCTCTGGCTAATTTTTCCGTTACTCTCCTTGTCTGCTCCCAATATGGCTGGTCTTCCGGCAAAATATCTTTCATGCCCCTCGGGGCTTGTAAAACAATCGGTTCCAATTCTTTTTTAACAGCCTCTTTGCGATTTTTAGTTTTTCTTTCCGTTTTAACAGCTTTAACCACTTCTTTCTTTGTTGCTTTCACTAATTTTGCAGGTTTTAGCTTTTTTGCAATTTTCTTGTTATCTTTACCCATATTGATGTAATTTATGATCTTGGTTTTCCACTCCCTGGAATGGAAAACTAAGTATTAAGCTTTTAAGTTAAAATTAGATATCCGAAACTAAAATACTGCGACCTTATTTAAAGGCCAAGCTCGAACAAAAGCCTTGCCTGTAATATTTTCTTCCGCGACAGGCCCCCAAGAACGAGAATCCGAACTGAACATCCTGTTATCCCCCATTACGAAATATTCCTTATCTTTAAGCGTGATATTCATATCTCCCATCGTTTTTACGGAAGTGGAAAGATAACCGCTTTCATCCAAAACAAATCCATCGGGATTCTCATGGTTGAATATGGTAACCTTTCCATTTTTTAATTCCATCCTTTCCCCGGGAAGAGCGATTATTCTTTTAATAAAAAATTGGCTGGGATTTTTCGGATAGCGAAAAACAATCACTTCCTGACGTTCCAAATCCTTGAAAGGCTCTACGGTAAAGAGATTCTTATCTCCGATTCCCACGTTAGTTTTCTTGTAACCGAATTCATTTACAATCAAATATTGATTATTTTCAAAATTAGGCTCCATGGAAGCTCCTTGAACAAAAAAAGGCTGAAAAAGAAAAACTCGAATAGGAATAATTATTACCAAAGCCAACAAAAAAACTTTCATTATTTCTAATATGAAACCGCCAACGCCATAATAGCCTTCCTCAAGGGCATTAGAAGGATGAATATTTTTCACTTTTATTTTATTTACGGTTAATTAAGCAACTTACACGCAGTTTAGCACAAAATAAGGCATTTGGCAATAGTATTTTTTCCTTGAGACAAGCCAAAAATTTGACCGATATAGTTAAGTGGGGTTATTATTATGACAAATATAAAAATGGATATAATCAAAAAAGAAAACAGAACAAATCACATCTCAAAAGACATGTCTCGCATGGGCGATGTTCGCCGTCCAATTTTAAATATTGCTCCCCTTGCTGAAAATCCTAAAAAGCCGATTGTAAAAAAAATTGTCTATAACTTTTTTTTATGGCTTTTTTCCTTTTTTATTCTTTACGGAATTTTCTACGGCGGATTTTTCATCTATAAAACCTATAGCATTGGGAAAAAAATGAATCCAGAAATCCATCCGAGTTCATCAATCCTCAATGCCATAAAATCCATAGCTAACCAAAACTTGCCTCCTATCAAGGGCAATGATGACGATCAAATCAATATTCTTCTTTTGGGTACGGCTGGCAAAGGAAAGCCTGGCCAGAATCTGACTGACACCCTTATGGTGGCCAGCATTGATGCTAAAACTAATCGGGTAGCGCTTCTGTCTGTCCCTCGAGATTTGTACGTCCCTGTTCCCGATGCCAAAATCAACACTAAAATAAATTCCGTTTATCAATATGGCTTATCCTCCTCGGGAAACGATGAAAAAAAAGCCGCTGAAGTTATCCAAAAAACCATTGAGCATGTAACCGGTTTTTCCATTGACTATTATATTATTCTAAATTTTGATGGTTTCCAAAAAGCGATTGATGATATTGGAGGAATAAATGTGATCAGCGAAAGGGATATTTATGATGAACGCTACCCAGGACCGAATTATAGCTATGAAACATTCAAGCTTTCCAAAGGTTTCAACCACCTGGATGGAGCCACCGCGCTCAAATATGCGCGCGAGCGCCATGACGACCCGGAAGGAGATTTTGGCCGCGCCAAAAGACAACAACAAATAATGCAAGCTGCCAAAAATAAAGTTTTTTCCGCCAATACCCTTATGAATGTTTTTACCCTCAATGATCTTTTCAACACCTTAGGTGACAATATTAAAACCAATATTGATGTTGAAGAATTCCCCGGTTTTTTTGAGTTAGCCAAAAAACTAGATACTAATAATATTAACAATGTAGTGGTGGATGCCTGGAACAAGGATAGCCTCCTTAAGGTTTCCCATGTCCAATATGGAGACATCAGGGCCTTTGTGCTCATTCCTCGCGTGGGAAACTATAGCGAGATTCATGATGTAGCTAAAAATATTTTTGACCTCAATACGATCAAAAGAAGAAAAGAAGAAATTGCCAAAGAAAATGCCAAACTGGTTATTATCAATCAAAGCGGTGATTTTCATATAATTTCCAAAATAAAAAAGGTGCTCCAGGATAATTTGAATTATAAAAACGTAGAACTGATTTCCGACCCTGCGAAAAAAATAATTGAACATACGCTTGTCTATGATTCTACTGATGGGCAAAAACCTTTCACCCTGGATGAACTGGCTGTTAAGCTTCCGGCTGACGTTTCCTATGATATGGATAAAGACTATTCGAAGATTCTTGGGAAAAAAGAATTCGATATGACCATTGTCATTGGAAAAGATTTAGTTGAGAGGTATAATATGGAAGAAGCTACATTGGATGAGCTCAATGCCGCCCAAGACGATCAGATGTACATAAATTTGCTGGATAAATAATCCTTAATTTCAATTCTTAATTCAGATTAAATTTCAAATCATGAAAATCATAATAGGCCTAGGGAATCCGGGAAAGCAATATGAGGGCACCCGCCACAATATCGGTTTTGAAATTGTAGAAAAACTGCAGAAAGATTTTGATTTTCCGGAATTTACTTTTAACAAAAAATTCAATGCCGAAATATCCGAAGGCAACTACCTGCCTCATCGGCAGG
>AMFJ01032278.1_pt1 | contig 18690 bp, 15 predicted proteins | sample 427208 | NCBI WGS metagenome assembly AMFJ01 (sample SAMN02954298, study PRJNA114691) | groundwater metagenome | biome: aquatic; feature: subsurface aquifer; material: sediment; isolation source: subsurface aquifer sediment | place: USA: Rifle, CO | collected 2008-08
CGTTTCGAGTTGAGAGCGTAAAACTCCATCTAACAACAAGACAGGAGAAAAACAGTTATGGATGAATTTATTGTGAAACGCAGTTTCAATAGTCTGATCACAACGGGAATCGTTGCCGCTGTGGCTTGCTTCATCCTGAGCCTGATCTATTGGCCGATCTGGGGATGGCTTTCCAAAGCCTTTATCCTGGCTTTCGGTGCACCGGGTCTGCAAGTGGTGGATGCCAAAACCGCAGGAACCTATGTCAAGGTCTTTGCAGAAGCGACGTTTTTCTGGATGGTGATCAATGCCTGGATTTGGCAGGCATTACTCTTTGGCTGTTATGGTAAATACTCGACTATAACCCGACAACCTTGGGCCGGTATCTGGTATTCCGTTGTCGGTTTAGTGGTTGGTCTGGTTGGCTTTCTGGTCATCGTGGGGCTGAGCGGTTTATGGTGGCAACCTTTTAGTTTGGCAACGCTCTTCATACCGCAAACCGCCGAACAGGTGACGCTGGCCATCGAGGGGTGGGAGGCTAGTAACTTCTACGCGCTCCCCGTCATCATGGTCAATATCAGTTACGCTGCATTGTTTCACAAATGGCCCTTTGCCGGCAACATCAAGGCACCCTGGGACAGTTTAGGGGCATGGTCATTGAGTTCTTATTTTTGCTTTCTTGCCTGGTTTGCGCTTATTATCCCGAGCTTCTGGAATTTACAGCTCGGCGGACACGAGATCGTCACCAAGCCTATGGGATCTTGGCCAACCTTTGCAGCCTACGCACAATGCTATATCTGGTGGTTCTTGATTCCTGCAGAGGGCGGCGAACACTACCCCATGAAATTATTTGCCAAGAAGCAACCCTGGATGGGCATCATCGGCCTTATCATCAGCATTGTGATGGGGTTTGTTCAGCTAAAAGTCCTTCAAGCGGTCATCTATCCATTAAATTTGCTGCCCGGCGCGCCTCCGGATCTTGCTGTTGCCTCGATCGCCCTGTCCGTAGTTGTCGCCACCCTTTTGTGGCACCATGTGTTTGACGATTGGCCAACGGCTGCAATGGTGGAAAATCAAGCCCTGCGAATTTTTATCCGCATTGGCATATGGTGGGCAGTGGGTCTTGCGTTCGGCTTTTTCTGGATAAAGACATTCAAGCTCATCCCGTTTGGCGGTACTGATATGGGTTGGGGTTACCCGGTCATGGGGATCCTGGCAGGCCAATTCGTATGGCTCATGTGCTTCCTGTACTTTAATACTTTTTTCGACAAATGGCCGCTGGTCAAAAAAGTTCCTGCGACAAAACAATAAGACTGCCGAGGTAAAGGTCCCCTGGATGTTTCAACGGATCTTCTGAAAACTCAAAGTACAAAGAACATTCACGCTATTGCGTGGATGTTCTTTGTCAAATTAAAAAGAGATCTCATGACGACCAACGATTATCATTTTGAAACAGGTGTCTACCGCCCACCCAGCGAAGGAGGAAGCGCTTCTCTTCTTGTCCGGTTTACCCGCAACTGCCCCTGGAACTATTGTACCTTCTGCTCCATGTACAAAACAGAAAGATTCCAGCTGCGACCGCTGAAGGAGATCAAATCAGATATTAATGCCATGGCAGTCCTAGCCGATGACCTGAAATCTGAATCCGTCCGTCAAGGTTGGAACGGTCAGATTAACCGGGAGGTCATACTGGCCCTGATTGGCCGCTCTCCTCAACTGAACTATCACCAGGGAGCTGACATGCTCATCCAATGGCTGCTTTCCGGTGGAAAAACAGCCTTTATTCAGGACGGAAACTCTTTGATCGTACCTCCCCGGGATCTGATACAGGCACTGACCCATTTGAAAGCCACTTTTCCCTCCATCAACAGGATTACCACCTACGCCAGGGCAAAAACCATCGCCCAGAGGTCACCGGAAAATCTTAAAGCTATCAGAGTAGCTGGATTGGACCGGGTCCACCTGGGTCTGGAAACCGGGGATGACGACCTGTTAAAGCAGATTAAAAAAGGAGTAAATGCCCATGGGCAAATAACCGGGGGCCAAAAGGCCATGGCGGCAGGATTCCAGGTTTCAGAATACTGGATGCCAGGCCTGGGCGGAAAAGAGATGTCTGAACAGCATGCCTTCAATACGGCCTTGGTTCTTAATGAGATCAATCCACATTATATACGGTCCCGACCCTTCAGACCCATTCCGGGTACCCCGATGTATGATAAGGTTCGCGCAGGGAAATTGACTTTGCTCACCCCGAAAGAACAGCTTCTGGAAATTAAACTCATGATATCAGCGCTGGAGGTCACCTCAAAAGTTTGCTTTGACCATACCGGTAACTACTGGCGAACCCCCAATGGCGACCTGGTCTTTACCCATGAATATGAAGGCTATCAGTTCCCTGGTGACAAGGAGAAGGTATTGGGACGGATTTACCAGGGCCTGACCTTTGGCTAGACAACACTTCTCTCTATACAGGGTGTCGAAATGAGAGATTCATCAGTCCCGGTAGAAAAATATAGGCGATTTTCCGAGCACCCAAAATACTCTATCAATACATTGGACATCTTAGTCTGGTATTATTATTCTTGTCCCCACATAGCTACCTGATCGCAGATCAAATGGATGGCATCGAAGCTCGACGCTTCTACAGCACCAAAACCTCTCTTTCCCATTAAGATAATCGATGCCTGGAATTGCAGAAGAGAAACAGCCGGTAGCGAAAAAGGATTCTCTCCATGGTCGGGTAGGCGCCTTTTTAGCCTTGTTTGTCACGGGCTACGCCACCTTTATCAATCTCTATGTCACCCAACCTCTCCTGCCCCAATTCCGAGAGATTTTCCAAGCTTCCGAACTCTTGGTCAGTCTCACGGTCAGTGCTCCGGTCCTGGCAGTCGCCTTGGCTGCTCCGTTAGTCGGCCTGCTGGCCGACGCTCTTGGAAGAAAGCGAGTGATCATTGCCGCCATGTTGGGCTTGTCTTTACCGACGATAATGGCAGCAACAGCGGTAAACCTGAACCAGCTCATCGTTTGGCGTTTTTTGCAGGGACTCTTTATCCCAGGCATTATCTCCGTTGTTATGGCATATATCAGCGAAGAATCCCCACGTCAGGCTGTCGGTGCTACTATGGCAACCTACGTCACAGGCACGGTTGTCGGTGGGTTTTCCGGACGATTCATCGTCGGTCTCTGCGCAACCCATTACAACTGGCGCGTCTCCTTTGTCTGTATCGGCGTGATCACTCTTGCCGGTTGTCTAACTTCACTGTGGCTCCTTCCACGTGCCACAAAATTTATCCGACAGACCAGCGCAACGGCATCCCTTGCATCCTTGCGAACACACCTGAAAAATCCCCAACTCCTGGCCACCTATGCTATCGGGTTTAACGTCTTGTTCTGCCAGGTTGGCACGTTCACCTATGTAAATTTCTATCTTGCGGATAAACCTTTCTTTTTGGGGCCTGCCGCTCTTGGAGCTATTTTCACCGTGTATCTTATCGGTGCAGTGATAACACCTGCAGCAGGAATGCTCCTTGACCGCATCGGCTATCGCCGCACGCTGAGGATCGCTGTCGAAGTAATCATCGCCGGTATGCTTTTAACCTTAATTCGGTCGCTTCCCGTCATCATCACCGGTCTGACGCTAGCATCAACCGGTGTCTTTGCTTGCCAGGCAGCAGCATCGAGCTATGTCGGCAAGGCTGCCGGCAAGGCCCGTTCTTCGGCAGCAGGTCTTTATGTGGCGCTCTATTACTTCGGCGGAAGCCTCGGGTCAATCCTTCCCGGTTTATTCTGGAAGAATACCGGTTGGACCGGTTGTGTGGTACTCATCCTCTGTATGCAAGTCGTCATTCTTTTTATCGCCAATATTATGTGGAAAGACTTAGCATCTCAGCCGTAGCCCAAAGCATCGAGTTCTTCATCGCTGAAACCCACGAAATAGGCGATCTCGTGGATGACGGTGACTTCGATTTCCTCGATCAGTTCCTCGCGGCTGCGGCAGAAGCTCTCCAGATGGCCTCGAAAAATGAGCGTGACTACGGTGAATGGATATCTGACTATACCGACCCCAAACCGAACCGCATGCCGATACTACGGAAGCCATTGAACGTACTCTTGCCATTGCAGTCCGTTATGCCCGGCAGCCGAGCAAACTCGCCGAGGCAATAACCAGGAATACTATTCTAACTCAGGATGATGATACTGTGGTCTCGATGACTGTCGCTTACGGTGCTGTGTTAAGTCTGTTGGTTCAGGGGCACCGGCTGGATACAGACTTATCTGGTATCGAGCCTGCTGTATACCTATGGTCTGCTGGAAGGAGCTTTTCGCCCGCCCGAACAAATCTGTACCCTGCGCGGCTATGTCCGGCAGCGAATGAATCCTGTTCGCTATGCCGCCTCTCATATCCTATTCATAACCGTACAGACGCAGTTTGGTCCTCAGAGTAGGCCTGCTGATTCCCAAAGTTTGGCATACCTCTCCCAAGTTTCCGTTTTTACTAGCGACTACACTTAGGATGTGCTCTTTTTCCACCTCTGCCAAGGTCTTGAATGATAGATTTTTTGAGATCTCCCCCTGCGTTTCCGATAAGGCATTCATTATGTCCTGATTGGTGAGTACTGAGGCCTTGGTCAATACCGCCGCTCTGGTCAGGCAATTCTCGAGCTGCCTTACGTTCCCGGGCCAGGAGTAGTTCTCCAACTGGTTCATCGCCCCTGATGTGAGAGTCTTGACAGGGATATTAAACTTACGTCTCATTTTTTTGAGAAAATGGCATGCTAAAAGAGGAATGTCGGAGCGGCGGTTTCGGAGCGGCGGAGCGTGTATCGTCACCACTTGCAGGCGGTAGAAAAGATCCGTCCGCATATGCCCCTCGGAAGCCATTCGTGCCAAGTCCAGGTTTGTGGCGGCGAGGATGCGGGCATCGGAATGCATGAGTTCACTACCTCCCACCCTCGCATATTCCTTCTCGTGCAAAAACCTCAAGAGCTTGCTTTGAAGTCGCAGCGGCAGTTCTCCAATTTCATCGAAAAAAATCGTTCCTTCCCCGGCCAACTCGAGCGTACCTTTACGAGTGATTTCAGCCCCGGTGAAGGCGCCCTTCTCATAGCCGAAAAGTTGGCTTTCAGTAAGCGTATCCACTAATGTGGAGCAATCGACAACCATGAACGGCAGTTTTCGGAAGGAGCCCTGATAGTGGATGGCCCGTGCAATCAGTTCCTTGCCGGTACCGCTCTCTCCTTGGATCAACACTGTGACCTTGGAGTCCGAAACCATGGCGATCTTTTTGAAGACCTCTTTCATGGACTTACTCTTTCCCACAATGTACGAGTTCCCCTCGGAAGAATGGTTGAATGTTGCAGGATCGGGTTGCTGCTGCGATTTCTGGGCAACGCTGACTTTGGTAAAACGATCCAGAGCAGCGTCCAGTTCGTTGATATCTATAGGCTTGTGAATAAAGTCAAACGCTCCGAGCTTGATGCAGCCGATGGTGTTCTCCATGTCCTGGAAGGCCGTGACCACAATAACCTGAGTGCCCGGCATCTCCTGCCTCAATTGCTCCAGAACACGCTGCCCGTCCATGTCAGGAAGCCTCAGATCCAAAACCACCAGCGAAGGATTGATGCTGTGGGCCATCTGCAAACCTTGGCCTCCTCTCAGTGCGGTGGAAACCTCCCATCCGCGCCCTTCGAAGAACTCTCGCATGGACTCCAAGAGGGAGGCCTGATCATCTATGATGAGAACTCGCATGGTCATTGTCTCACCCCACCGGCAAGTGGAGATAGAAACTCATCCCCCGTGGTCGGTTCAGCTTCGCCCGCACCGAGCCCCCGTGAGCCTCGATAATGCGTTTCACATTATGCAGTCCCAACCCGTTGCCGCTGATTTTTTGACTGAACATGGGATCAAAGAGGTACGGCAGCATTTCCTTGGGCACACCTGGGCCTTGATCGGATATCAATATCTCGACCCATGCCTCTGCCCCTTCGTTTTGAGGCCGGATGGAAATTGCTATTCTGCCCCCGGTTGGCTGAGCTTCAACGGCATTGAAGAGCAGATTTATCAGTGCCTGCTCCAAACGATGTGGATCCGCCTTGATCATTGCAACATGACGATACTGCCTAAGGGAAGCTCTCACCTGATTGTCGGCCAGGCGCTGACGCATGCTCTCCAGGCAATGTGCCAGCAATTGCCTGAGATCCATCGGCCGCCGGGTCAGTCTCAAGGGGAAGCTTATGTCGATCATATCCTTGAGACTTTTTTCTATCCGGTCAACTTCGGCGAGGCTGGCTTCATAAAGCCGCAGACTTTTGGGATCCTTCTCGGAACGGGAAAACATCTGGAGATTCATCCTCACCGTGGAGAGAGGGTTTCTCACCTCATGAGCAAGGGCGGCGGCCTGCTGGGCAAGAGCCTTGAGCTTCTCCGTCTCCCTGGTGCGTTTTTCCAATTCCACCCGCTCGCTGATGTCACGGCAGATCCCGATATCGGCCGGCTGCTCTCCGAACTTGGCTCTCTTGATCATGATTTCGGTCGGCAGTTTGCTCCCGTCCTTACAGAGACGCAAAAACTCATACCTGGTCGGTACGTTGCCGTTTTTGAGACCCACCTCGTATGCCCCTTGGACGACTTCCCGGTGTTCCTCAGCGATGAAATTCAGATACCTCGTCTGGAGCACTTGCTCAAGCTCATACCCGAGCATGCGTGCAAAGGAACGATTGGCAAAAACTACGCGGCCCTCAGCCAGAACAAAGAAGCCATCGTTGATATCTTCGACAAGGGTTTTGTACTTCTCCCTGGACTCGGCGAGCTCACGAGTCCGGACCTCAATCTCCTGTTCGAGAATTTTGTTATGGTTTCGCAGGAAATTTTCGTGGATGCCCTGAAAATATTCTGAAAATTGAGTGATGGCAAAAACCATACATTCTTGAAGTTTAATGAGTATTGGCTGCAATTTCTCTATTTCAAGATCAGCAAACAAGAGCGGGATCAGGGTTTGCCGGTAGAGTTCAAAGGCCTTCTGCACCTCTGATACCTTGAATCCTTGACTAAACCTCTTTTGGGCTATTTGGGTAATGAACTCTTTCAGGTCGGTCCAGTCATCATGGAGCATCACCTGGCGGAAGGCTACCGTAGCACGGTTTAAACGGCCTCGGAGGTCCTGAGCCGGTTCGCGATTATAACGAATAGAGCGGTCGCTGTAGAGCGACCGGAACCATAAATCCACGATCAGTTCATGGCGCTGATGGAAGAACTCCTTTGTATCCATTTTGGGCTCCATAATTGAACAGATACACAGGGCCTAAGTGGGCTATGGAAGATTCCGTTCAAAAAAAAAGAGATGAAGGATAAATCCCTGACTGGCGACTCAATTGCTCACGCTAAAGAAGGATACAATACTCTTCCATTCGCCGCACGACAATCACATAGTTCGATTGAAGATTATCTTCTAATTATATTGAAAAAATATTTCAAAAATACTTGGCGCTAAAGAGATAATACTCTGACAAAACAAGAGATATTGTTATGGCACGAGATTTGCTTTTTAACCCCTACCGAAAGTGTCGACCAACAAGCTTCCAAAAAAAATCCAGAACAACCTGATTTGCCTTTCTGCTCCATTTGAGGAGACAGCCGGAGACTGTTTGACACACGATTAAAAGCGGCTATTTATCACCCAATCACCATCACCATCACCGATTCCGCAAATGCAGGAGATGCCGTGAAACTAGCAATCGCAGTCATAGACATGTTAGTAGACAATCTGAAGACAGGAAAACATGCTGCTGTCGAACGGGAGGGGATGGCGATCGTGCCGGCCCTGGTGGCACTGTTGCGTAAATGCCGCGCAGCTGGCATACCCGTCATCTTCGCCAACGATAGCTTCCTGCCCGGAGACGCAATTTTTGAAAGCCGTTTGCAGCCACATTCTCTACGCGGTACTCTCGGGGCATCGGTGATTCCCGAATTGACCCCCCAGCCCGGGGACCACACCCTGCCCAAGCGGCGTTTTTCTGCTTTCTATAAAACCGATTTGGACCAGACTCTACATACGCTAGGCGTCGACACGCTGGCCGTTACTGGCATCACGACCAATTTTTGTGTCCTCTCCACCGCATTGGATGCATTACAACATGACTTTAACACTGTAATCGTGGAAGATGTCTGCGCCGCGCCGATGCCTGAGGTTCACCAATCCTGCCTTGCTTTGTACCGCAAGACGGTGCTGTGGCCCCGGCTGCGGGTAGCAACCGCCGAGGCGTTGCAAAATGCTTGGGAGCAAGGCTCTTGGGGGCCTTCCGGCAGTTGAAACCGACGACACGACTGATCCATAATAAAAATCCTGACTCCATTCAGAGATTGGAGCCAGATGGAAAACAAACCTCTACAACACGGAAGGGAGCAGAAAATGAAATTTGCCGTACTGGGAACCGGAATCATGGGCAGGGGGTGGATCACGCAATTCGCCATGAATGGCCATGATGTGCATTGTTTCGACGCCAACACCAAGGGGCTCACCGGGGTGATCCCCGGTTGCGAGAAGATGGCCGCCACCGTCGCCAAGAAATTCAAGAACGACGATCCCCACTTCATCGCCAACACCACTTCGCACATCACCATCCACGAGGACAAAGATACGTTCATCGCGGCGGTCAATGATTGTGACATCTTCTTGGAGGCGATATTCGAAGATCTGAAACTCAAGTGCACGGTTCTGGCTGATTACATGCCACAGCTTTCAGAAAAGGTGGTCCTATGGTCCAACACCAGCAGTCTGGACATCGACCCGATGGCGGACGCTTGCGGAAGGCCCGACCGCGCGATCGTTACCCATGGCATGAATCCCGTGCCGCTCATGTCAGGCGTGGAGGTGGTGCCGGGAGCAAAAACCAGCGCTGAAACGGTGGAGTTCACCCGTCAGATTCTGCTCGATATGAAGAAGTCTCCCTTCCTCGCGCCCAACATCCCCGGGTTCTGGGTCAACCGGCTCCTGATGCCGCAGATGCTGGATGCTGTCAGGTTGCTTGAACAAGGCAAAATCAAGGTGGAAGACGGCGACATCGGCCTCAACACCAGCCTCGGACACCCGCAGGGCACCTTCAAACTCCACGATTTCGTGACAGCTCCGACCATGCTCCGTGTTGCGCTCCAGATGTATCAAGCCTCCAACGACCCGCGACTCTACCCGCCGCTGACGCTAATGAGGATGGTCCAAAACGGCGAACACGGAGCCAGCACAGGAAAGGGCTTTTACGATTGGAGTGATCCAAGGAACCCCAAAGCCAGAGATGTCTCGCACTACGTAGTTGACAATGTTGACGACATGGTGGAACACATTAAATAAAGGCCTTCTTGCCTGCCAAACGGCGCAGGTTATCGTCTGTACAACCTATGAAGCGCCGGCAGGCCGCCACCCGTTTTTTTGCATTGATATACTGAGGCGGGGACTAAGGGGCTTTTAACCCCGCCCCGCTACAGTTTTTATGTGAACGGGAAGAACGACTGAGGTGAAGCATTACAACCGCCGTATTTTTTGTGAGATCTGCTGTTTCTAGGCAGTTTCAAACCTGGACATCTGCTCAGTCGTCGCATCGGCCAGATGTCCAGCGTCTTGTAGTCCACCGTCGTCTCCATCCAGCATCGGCTCAACAACTCCGAGAGTCTTCTCTCCCTGGCAAGATTTCCCCTGCAACCGGTTTGAATTTGCACTTCATATTGTCCCGGCTTCCACGGACCGGGATATTCCTTTGGCCATCGAGCCCCATTCTCCCCAAGGCAATCATCTGCTCCGATTGCAGAATTTATTCAAAGCATATTGAAAAAAAATTTCAAAAAAATATGACCTTAAAAATATATAATGTTGATAACACAAGAAATAATATGTGGCATAAAGTTTGCTTATTATACTCATCAAAGGCGTCGAACAATACACGTCCATAACAAATTCTAGGGAATGGGCAAAATGACTCAAAATCAGTTTCCGAATGTATTCCGTGAGCCCCGAGTCGGGAGGGTCACTCGCATTCTCTATAACTCTATTCCTGAAGTTTAGCAGCTCGGAGTGCACATCCAACCCAATGTTAAAAAAGGTCGGAGTGCGCATATAATCACATTCAACGTTCTTCCCCGGCTTCCGGTGGAGGCAATGAAAGGAGAAAGGTATGGAAGGTTTCGTTCCCTGGCCGTCTGAATTCGCTCAACGTTACCGTAGGGAAGGGTATTGGCAGGACAAGACCATCAGCGAAGTCATGGATGAATGCTTCGAGCACTTTGCATCCAACACCTTGCTGATTTCGGCGAAAGATGGTCGAACCTATAGCTACCGAGAATTTGGGAAGCTGGTTACCCGGCTGGCTCTCCATCTCAATGCTCTCGGATTGAAGCTCTATGATCGAGTGATTCTGCAAATCCCCAATCAGCCGGAAGTGCTCTTGACCTATTTCGCCATCCTCAAGGCCGGGGGTATCCCCATCATGGCTCTTCCTCCTCACCAGGAGGCCGAGATCGGCTTTTTTGCCAAACATGCCGAGGCGAAAGGAATGGCCATCTCATCGGTATACCACAAGATAGATAAGCAGCAGATGGCTGAAAACATTATGCGTGAAGCCCCCTCACTCGACTTGGTCCTGATAACCGGCGGTGAGCCCCGACCGGGTTTCCACTCACTGGATAAACTACTGGCAGACCCCATAGAAGAAAATATCGATGCCGGGATCCTGCCCCGCCCGGATCCCGACGAGCCGGCGGTACTCCAGTTGTCGGGTGGGACTACCGGTATACCGAAGCTCATACCGAGAACACACAACGATTACGCCTACAACTTCCTGTGTAATGCCGAAATCTGCAACCTGAGCCAAAGTACCATTATGCTGATGGCCGTTCCCCAGCAGCACAACTTCGCCATTGCCTGCCCCGGATTTATGGGATTAGCCTCGCGTGGCGGTTGTGAAATCTTGAGTGACTCACCTACCCCACAGTCCGCTTTGGAGTTGATCGCCAAGTATCGGGCCACCCACTGGACCGCAGTTCCGGCCTTGATTATCTCGCTGCTCAACTACCCGGATCGAAACGGATACGATGTCGGGTCGCTGGAAATGATCCTCACCGGCGGCCAGAAGCTCAACCCCGAAGTTGCCATGCGCATCAAGCCGGAGCTTGACTGCGATGTCCAGCAAGTCCTTGGCATGGCGGAGGGGCCACTCCTCTGGACCCGCCTTGATGATCCCGATGAGGTCCGCTTTACGACCCAGGGGCGTCCGCAATCCCCGGCCGACGAATTCAGGATCGTGGACCCGGTATACGAGGAGGATGTGAAGGCCGGAGAGATGGGCGAGCTATGGTGCCGGGGACCCCACACCATACGGGGCTATTATCGTTCTCCGGAGCACAACGCTAAATCCTTCAGCGTTGATGGGTTCTACAAGTCCGGCGATCTGGTCCGGCTGCATCCCAGCGGTAATGTGATTGTGGAGGGCAGGTTGAAGGATTGTATCAATCGAGGCGGAGAAAAGATCAGCGCAGAAGAGGTGGAAAACCATATTCTCGCCGCACCCCAGATAAATATTTGTGCCTGCGTGGCCATGCCGGACCCGGTTTTGGGCGAGAGGATGTGTGCATTCGTTGTGCTCAAGCCAGGCAAAGAGCTGACCTTGGCCGAATTGAATCGCTTTCTATTGGAAGAGCGGCGGATCGCCAAGTTCAAGCTGCCCGAGCGCCTTGAACTGCTCGATTCCATGCCGCTGACTAATGTTGGTAAATTGAACAAGGTGTCTTTGAGGACCATGATCGCTGAGAAACTCCAAGCGCAATGAAGTTGGGCGAGAGGCAATCTAATCGGCCCGGCCTGGCCGGGCTATTATGTTGGAATATGAGAAAGAGGAACAAGGATGACTATGCAGCCACCAGACAAAACGAAAAGTATGCAGAACGGACCTTCGACCACCATCATCCAGTGGTGTGACGAATTGAGATTGAATCGATTTCATGCCCTTATCTTTACTTTAGCCGGTTTGGTTCTGATCTTCGATGGCTATGACTCGCAGATTATTGCCTACATAATGCCGCATCTGATGAAAGAGTGGAATCTGACCCCCGTGACGGCTGGTTCCATAGCCTCTTATGGCTTCCTTGGCCTTATGATAGGGGCGGCCGGCTTCGGCATGATCGCCGACAAGATCGGTCGTAAAGGGGGGCTGCTTATCTGCCTCGCTATTTTCACCATCTTCAGCGGTGCCGCCTATTGGGCTCCCAATTTCAAGGTATTCTGTATCCTCCGCTTCCTCGCCGGCTTGGGAATGGGCGGCGCCATGCCCCTTACCATTACCCTGGTCTCCGAGTTCGCTCCTGCCCGCATCCGGGCAAAAGCAGTGACGGCAATGTTCGGAGGCTTCACCTTCGGCTGGGCCGTAGCGGGGCTGACCGCGATGCTGATAATCCCCACTTACGGGTGGCGCCTGCCTTTGCTTTTCGGGCTCTTACCAATCCTCTTTGTTCCCGTTTTAGTTTTCTATCTGCCTGAATCGATCCGCTTTCTCGTCTCAAAAGGGAAACTCGAATCGGCAGTCAAAGAGATCCGCAAGATGGAGAATGCCGCAGGACTTGAACCTCGGGAGTGGAAAACGGCGGATTTGGCCCTGCCTGCCACCCCGCCCGCAGGCAGTTTTAAAGAACTCTTCAGCCCCCGCCTGGCTGTTATGACCATCCTGATCTGGGCCACCTATTTTTGCAACCTGCTGGTCGTCTACGGTCTTGCCACCTGGCTCCCTTCGCTTCTGGTCAAGTCCGGATTTTCCATGGTCAAGAGCTATAGCTTTGGCTTTGTTCAGGCCCTGGGAGCATCTGCAGGAGGATTTCTGCTCGGTTACCTGATGGACCGTTTCGGCCGAAAATCCGGTCTTATCGTGGCCTATCTGGCAGGCGGTGTCGCCGTCTGGATGTTCGGAATCGTTACCGGCAACATAAGCCTGTATCTCGTCGGTGCAGCTACAGGAGTGTTTGTCATCGGAGCGCAGATAGCCCAGCACGTGGTGAGCGGTGAAGTATACCCCACCCATATACGTTCCACAGGCGTGGGCTGGGCTCTCACGGTCGGCAGGCTCGGGTCGATTGTCGGTCCGCTCCTGGGCGGCTACATGCAGATGTGGGGCCTGACATTCAGTCAGTACTTCGTTGTCTTCGCCATCCCCAGCTTCCTTTGCGCCGCCCTGGTCGTAATGTACCAGGTCAACGTGAAGCAGGAAGGTCTCGAGATCATTCACGTGAAGTTGATGAACAAGTAAGCCTGATTGCCTGCCTTGCGGCTCTGCATACGCATCGGCTCTTGGTGCGATGCAGAGCCTCTCTGCAACATCTGGTCAATCGAGGGTACTGACGATAGGCCGGAGCTATGGTCAATTGATAAATAGCAGGAGAAATCGGGGTGTTTCAACAGTTGGGTTTAATTATGCTCTTCTTAACCCGAATTCCTTCCAATAGCCCTCCTTCATTGCGCTTTGGTGGGGGGCTGAAGAAGCGTTCGGAATACTGCAACCGGGTGTAAGACGGGGATCTAATCAAGAAGGGTCAGGCGTGGTTGAGAAGGTGGGATCGAAAGTCGTAAAATTAAAACCAGGTGACCACGTAGTAATGAGTTTCAATTCTTGTGGTGCTTGTGTTCCGTGTAAGCGTGGCGAGATTAGCTATTGTGTTGATCATTTCAAGTCGAATTTTGGATTAGCTCGCTTTTCCGACGGATCACCCACAATGCGGAAGGGCGATGAAGTAATCCATGGAGCCTTCTTTAACCAATCGTCTTTCGCAACACATGCACTGGGCACGGAACGTACCGTAGTGAAAATACCGGATGATGTTCCTATTGAAATAATGGGCCCCTTGGGTTGCGGTATTCAGACTGGTGCTGGGGCGGTTTTCAACTCGCTCCATCCCTATGCAGGTTCCTCGATCGCAATTTTCGGAGCCGGGTCTGTTGGGCTGAGTGCTCTTCTCGCCGCAGTCACCTGCGGTTGTGCAAAAATAATAATTGTCGACCTCAGCGAAGAGCGTCTCAAATTAGCTGTCGAGCTTGGAGCAACCCATACTATCAACCCGGCAAAAAATGATCCAGTTGAGGAAATTAGAAGAATAACAGGCCCCGGAACAGAATACACACTAGAGTGTTCGGGAAATACCAAGGCTCTTCGTCAGGCCATCGATTCAACTACGCTCAGGGGAGTCTGTGGGGTAGTGGGTGCACCCGCTTTCGGCGCATTATCCGCTGAACCAGATCGATCAGGCGGTGGAGGACATTAAGCACGGGAAGACAATAAAGGCGGTCTTCCGTCCATAGCGATAGCACCAACAGGTACAATGTAATCCTTTTTCAGATGGATCGCACCTATGCCACATCACCAATGGGCGCCGATCATACAGCCGGATGGGCTGCTGCAGCTAATATTTTTGGCATCGGTGGCAACGTCGATCCCCTAAAGAATGAAGGGCAGGTGGATTTGTCCAGGAGGCTTCAGATTGAAGATGCGTTTACAGATTCTCTCGGACTTTGCCATATACCAACCATGATACTTACAGCTGTACCTGAGAGTTACACAGCTATCATCGAAATGGTTAACGCACGCTATGGGCTGACCCTGGCCGAACACGATTTTGAAGAAATGGGCAAAAAGTGCCTCAAAACCGAACGTGCCTTCAATCAGGGCGCAGGCTTTACTAATGCTCATGACCGTCTCCCTGAATTTTTTACAGAGCCCCTTCCACCTCATAATGTGAGCTGGGATATGAGCGGAGAAGAAATAGACAACTTCTGGAACTTTTAAGAGTTTTTCCCATGGAAACTCAGTAATGTCCGACTAAGGACTTGCATGTATGGCTTGTAGGATCGATTCTTCCCGCAACCCATGTACAAGAGGTTGGTCCATTCTTGATTTACCGCCGCAGATATTCAGCGCAGTGAGGCCGATGACCAGATTCTCGCTTTCCTGTCCTTCTGGCAGGGTATCAAAAAGCCGATGAAATCGACATTCATCTTTGATTCCAAATTGACCACTTACGAAAATCTTTCGGAGCTTAACCGCCAAAAAATCAGATTCATCACCCTCAGGCGACGGGGCTATAAACTTGTCGAGGAGACGGAAAATCTTGAACCCTGGAAACCGATCACCATCCCCCACGACAAGCGTAAATATCCGCAACCGATGGTTCACGAATCGACAATTGAACTCCGCGGTTACGAAGGCGAAGTACGGCAAATCATTGTCCGTGGCAACGGCAGGGAGAAGCCGGCTTTTCTGATCACCAATGACTCTAAGATGCCGGTGGAACTGCTGGTCGACAACTATGCTCGGCGGTGGCGTGTCGAAAATGGTATCGCCGAGGCGGTCAAGTTTTTCCATCTCAATGCTCTGTCGTCGCCGATCCTGATCAAGATCCACTTTGACGTGATCATGACTATGATTGCGGATACCCTTTATTGCGGTCCATTGCCTGGTCGACCCTGCCAAAACAGCTACCTTGGCTGAACGGGGCGAACTTGTCTTTCCAGTTCAGTTGAACTGGCTTGGCGGACGTTAATAATTGCGTCGGTTAAAGCCGAAGCGAAAATCGATGTTAAAGTGAAAATCTATGCACTTGATGAAACCAGGTACGCTTTAAACGGATAAACCTAAATTTGCCTCCACCGGAATTCCCCTTTTTTTCAACGATCATTTCTGGCAGGATCTGTTCAGTGCACTCATCACCGCCTTGATCGAGGCAACAATGATATCGGTATCGATCCCAACCCCCCAGAATCGGTTGCCGCCAGCGTCCTCGATCTCGATATAGGCCGCCGCCGTGGCGCTCGAACCACCGTTCAGGGCGTGCTCATGGTAGTTGCAAAGCGTGAAATCCCCGGTCACCGATGCCTTCATCGCCGAGCAGAAGGCATCGAGCGGGCCGTTTCCCGATGCCCGAATTATCCTCTCCTGTCCCTCGACCAGCAGGGTAATCTCGACATCAGCGAACGATATCTTGTCGGCTGTGCCGAAATGCCGTTTGATGACATTGAACCCCTTCAGTTCAAAAGGACGCACAGCCGAGAGGTACACCTGCTCAAAGGTCGAATAGATCTCCTGCGGCTGTAGCTCCCGTCCTTCCCGTTCGGAGAGATCCTGGATGATCGCACCGAATTCCGGATGCATTTCCCTTGGCAGTTTGAAGCCGAATTCCTTGTCCATAACATAGGCGACTCCGCCCTTGCCGGACTGGCTATTGATCCGGATGATCGACTCGTAGGTCCGGCCGACATCGGCGGGATCGATCGTCAGATAGGGGACCTCCCACAGGCCGGAAGCAGTCTCTTCGTAAATCGTCATGCCTTTGTTAATGGCATCCTGGTGCGATCCGGAGAAGGCGGTGTAGACCAGCTCGCCGGCATAGGGATGCCGCGGGTGGACCGGTAAATGGGTGACCCGCTCATAGACATACCTGTGAGGCGGAAGGGAAACCGACCTCGATCTCCTTAAACCCGATATCGACCAGCAGTTTGAACATCTCCAGCTTCTTGGTCAGGCTCATCGGCTGGATAAGAGCCTGGTTGCCATCGCGTAGGTCCACGCTGCACCAGATCGGGGCATTGGTGATGGTCTGTGACGGCCATACGCGGTCAGGCAGGTCTATTCGAACACAAGTCTTCAGAACAAAAATCTATTTTTTTCTCAGTGACAAGGTACAGGCAGGCATCGACGCTCGGGGCGTGATAGAGGGTTCCCCTGCCTGAGCGGATTTCGTCAAGAGCCCTGGCTATACCCAGCGTTGGACGGTAAGGGCGGTGGGATGACATGGCTTCCACCACGTCGGCCACGGCAATAATCTTTGCTTCCAGCAAGATATCTTTGTCGGTCAGGCCCCGGGGGTAGCCAGAGCCATCCAGGTGTTCATGGTGCTGGTAGACGATCTCTGCCACCGGCCATGGGAAGTGGATATTATTTAATATTTCATAACCTGCCTCGGGGTGGATTTCGAGGACAGCCTTCTCAACTTTGGTTAGTTTGGTTGGTTTGGAAAGATAGTCGGAAGGCAGGGTAATCTTGCCGATATCGTGCAGCAGGGCTGCCATATGGAGCCCTTCGATCTGCTGGTCCGGGAGCCCCAGTTCCTTACCAATTGCGCACGCCAGGCGGTCAACCCGCTGTTGGTGGCCGGCGGTATAGGGGTCCCGTTTTTCGGCAGTGGAAGCCAGCGATGTTACCGTTTCCTCCAAACTTGCGTGCAGGTCATCCCGGCTTTTCTTCAGCGCCTCCATGGCTACTTTTCGTTCCGTGATATCTCGGGCAATACCCCGGTAGCCCAGGAAGTTATCCTGATCGTCGAAAATCGGCACTGCGTTGTTTTCAAGCACCACTATCTGGCCACTCTTTCCCAGGCAAATGTTCTCCAACCCGTTAATAGGTTCCTGGGCGCGAAACAGTTTTTCATATGTCGTGTTGAATGTTTTTGCCTGCTGGGGAGAGATGATATCCATCAGAGTTTTGTTTATTATTTCTTCCGGCTGATAGCCAAGCAGTTCTATCAGCCTGGGGCTTGAATAGATATATTTGCCGTCCCCGTCGCATTCCCATATCCAGTCACTGGTAGTCTCAATCAGGTTGCGGTACCGCTCTTTGCTCTCCTCCAGAGACTTCATCAGTCTTTCCCGCTCCAAAAAGATCCCTAGTCTCTCCCGGTCGGCTGCCATGGTCTGGCGGATAGAGTAAACACCCAGCAGCGTGACGATCAGTAAAATGCCCAGGGAAATGACGGTGAGTTTTTTTCGAATTCTGGAGATCTCGGCATGGACATCATCGACATACATGCCGGTGCCGATGATCCACCCCCATGGCTCAAAGCCTTTGACGTAAGAAATCTTCGAAACTATTTTTATTGGGTCATCCTTCCACTGCCAGAGATAGTCAACATACCCTGCGCCCGGTTGCTGCGCCACCTTGACAAATTCATCTAAAATGTGTTTGAGTTTTAAATCCTGGAAATCGGAAGGGTCCTTGCCCTCCATATCGCTACGGTAAGGGTGCATGATTATCCGTGGTACCATGTCAGTGATCCAGAAGTAGTCTTTTTTCTCCGGGCCGTAGCGAAGAGTACGGATTCGCAGGATGGCCCGCTTCTGAGCCTCAGTCCTGGATAATTCACCGGATAATTCTCGGTCACGATAGTTCTCAAGCAAGCTCCAGGTCGTTTCCGTCAGCTCCCGGATCATTTCCTGCTTTCTGGCGACCAGGCTCTCCTCAAGCTGCGGCAGGAGAACGAAAAAAATAGCGATGACAAAAAGGAGGATAGTGCAGAAGGTTGGTAAGGCTATGCGGCGGGAAGTTTTACCAGATAGCTCTCTTAATTTTTTTTCAAGCATGGCGACGTCCTCCAAGGTCCTGAATAGTCCAACATTGTCAATGCAGAGTTGCTTATCGAGGGCCTGGATGGCGGGTCGGAACAGCACCTGAAACGAATGAGAGCATCAGCCGAGAGCAGCTGGTTGAAGACAATGGCATTCATTTTCAATCTCCGTTATCAAAATCTTGGTACATGTAAGGGTGTTGCCCCTTTATCTTTCATCTAAAATCCGTTTCAGCTCATCGTTGGTTATGCGGGAATACTGCAGAGAAAAAGAGGCGTTCTTGTGCCCCAGCTGCCGCTGCACCACCGCCACATTGCCGGTTTTCTCCATCGGCTGGCCCAAAGGAAACGGCC
>AMFJ01002907.1_pt1 | contig 18671 bp, 14 predicted proteins | sample 427208 | NCBI WGS metagenome assembly AMFJ01 (sample SAMN02954298, study PRJNA114691) | groundwater metagenome | biome: aquatic; feature: subsurface aquifer; material: sediment; isolation source: subsurface aquifer sediment | place: USA: Rifle, CO | collected 2008-08
AAAACTGTTGAATACTGTGAGCCGAAATCGCTCCCTCGGAAGCGGCTGTGATGATTTGTTTGAACTTGTCTGAGCCAGTTGTGATGTCCCCTGCCGCCCAAATTCCCTTTTTGCTGGTTCGACCAGATGGATCAATTTTCACATATCCTTGCTCATCAAGTTCAATTTCAAGCTTCTTGGTAAGGTCAGTATTTGGATCGGAGCCGATTTCTGCAAAAACTCCATCGACTTTCAAAAAATCACTTCCCTTGTATGGGAAATCCAAAATCAATTCTTCAACTTTTTCAGCCCCTTTAATTTCTTTAATGTTGGTCATGAAAACATTTTCAATCTTTGGATTCTTGGAAATTGCCTCACCCCAGAAAGTTTCACAGCGAAGTTTTTCTCCTCGATAAATGAGATACACTTTTTCAGCAATATCCCCCAAATGCACCGCAGCTCCAGCCGCACTGTCATTTCCACCCACAATCGCCACGGTTTTTCCTTTATAAAAAAATCCGTCGCATGTTGCACAATATGAAACACCCTTGCCGGCAAATTCTTTTTCACCTGGAACCCCGAGGTGTCTGTGCTTTGTGCCCATCGCAAAAAGAATTGTCCTAGCTTCAATTTTCTGACCATTACTCAAAAACAAAATAAACGTTTCATCCTTCTCTTCAATGTCATCAACGAGAGTTGTGATCACTTCGGCTTTCTCATAACTCTTGGCATGCGCCTGAGCCTTTTGTGAAAATTCCCAGCCAGCAATTTTTTCACTTCCAAGCCAGTTGCCAATTTCATGAGTTTGAGATGCCAGACCGCCAGGAACTGCCCCAATCACAACATTGGAAATTCCATATCTTGAAGCATACACCGAAGCCGAAAGCCCCGCTGGTCCTGCGCCAATAATAGCCAAATCGTAAGTCATAATAAAAATATTTTTATATTATAAAAGCACCTCAATTTCAGCTTTCAATTTTTCCTTTGTGTTGAAGCCAACAATTTCACGAATAACCTTTCCGGCTTTGAAAACTTTCAAATTAGGAATGCTCTGAATTTGATGCTCCATTGCAAGTGCTTGATGAGCCGGATTTTCAACGTCCAATTTTGTAATTTTAACTTTTCCATCCAAATCCTTGGCAAGCTCATCCAAAACCGGAGTCATCATTCTGCATGGTCCGCACCACGGCGCCCAAAAATCAACCACGACCAAAATTTCAGATTTCAAAACTTCTTGATTGAAACTTTCACTTGTAAGTTCAATAACATTGCTCATAACTTTAGATATTATACTAATCTACTAATAAACACGAATCAACGAATTGCGAATTAACCTAAATAATACATATTCGTAATTTGCGGATTGGCATTTATTCGTGGATTGGCATCTTTTTTATTATTTCATTTTAATCAACGCCCTGAGTTGCTTTTCATCCAACTTCTTTTTTTCAGACATTTTGCAAATCAGATTATTCTGCAGAATTTCAGCTCCAAGCGCCGCCACAGCTTCGCGCACAGCCAAAACCTGATTGATAATCAAGTTGCAATCTTTTTTCTCTTCCATCATTGTTCGAAGTCCTCGAACCTGGCCTTCAATTCTTGAGATGCGATTAAGAATTTTCTCAGCCCCATCTTTTTCAACTTTAGACTTTTCTACTTTTTTCATTATCATAACTTTTGGGATTTGAGATTTTAAATTTTAGATTTTTACTAATACCCTCCAGGGGTATGCTAACCCAAAAAAATATCCCTGTCAATGGGTCCATTTTCTAGTTTGACATGCCCCCATTATACTGCTATTTTTGAGAAAAATCAAAAGGAGGTATAGTCCCTTGAAAATTAAAATTACACTCAAAGAGATTGTCGGTCTTTTCTGCAAATTCGCATCCAATCCACTGAAGTATGCGCTTTGTCCTCCTGTTATTTTTCACGACAAAAAAATTCATGAAAAATTAGAGCCATGTCCTGGTTGTGTTAATTTCAAGTTTCGTTGTTGCGGATAAATAAATTCGAATGAAAAAGGAGACTAACCATGATTGCACATCTAAAGATGTTACTCAACAATGGTTTTCTTGATATCACTTTCGCCTTTTCGATCATTCCAATTTATGCATATCTGCACAGTAAGTTTTTCCAGGAAGATCATGAGGAGCCTGAAACATATCAGTAGTACCCATGAAGCACTCGTGGCGGAGAATTTTCTCCGCCTTTTTATTTTTTTCCTATATACAAAATATTTCTGCCGTCCGCAATTTCACATTTTTCAGTTTCAAAGCCTGCAGATTCAAAAAGTTTTCTAAGTTCCCCTTTGGTGAATGCGTGGTGAAATCTTTCAATTCGCATTCCTGAGTTATCCGTAAATGATATCAAGCAATCATTCCAATCCATCTCACTTTCACCTTTCATTTTATTGATCCAATTTTTAAAAATATTTTTGAAGTATTTTTTCTGCCACAAATACCAAACTGTAACCACCACATGTCCACCACTTTTCATTGCTCTGAAAAGCTCCCTGGCAACCTCCTGGCGATATTCAACAGACGGGAAATGGTGAAAGACTGCAATACCATAGATGGTATTGAAAGAATCGTCTTTGAGTGCTATAGTACTTTGATTGGGATTTATTTTCTGAAAAGTTGCCCCATCTGCGCCATATTTTTCCTTGGCCAAATCGATGAGTTTTTCGGACACATCAATTCCCAGATATTTGACTCCGGCAGTCTGGGCAATCAACTCAAACAAACGACCATTGCCACAACCAAAATCCAAAATAAAATCATTTTCGTGCGTATAATCCTTTATGAACTCCAGACCACGCCAAAAGTGCTTTCTCGTTTGCGAGAATTTTTTTGAAATAGAATCGTATCCTATTTCAGTTTCATTCAATATTTTTTGAGCAATTTCTTTTTTCATATGAATAAAGCTTACGATAAATACATAATAAGTGCAATAAACGAACTACCAAAAGACTTGGAAGGTTTTTCAAAGTTGAAAAAAAAGTTATCCAAAGAATTCAAGTTGCCACTTCCAACAAATGCCAATTTACGAGACAGGTACAACCAACTGGTGCAGTCCGGTGAGATAAAAAAAAGTGAAAAGTTTGAAAAGTTTTTAATGAGTCGATTGATCAGGACTCAATCAGGAGTTGCCGTGGTGGCAGTGCTGACAAAATCATATCCCTGCCCAGGAAAATGCATCTATTGCCCAAGCGAAAAAGACATGCCGAAAAGTTATCTTTCGAATGAGCCTGCCGTGATGCGCGCCATTGATTCACACTTTGATCCATATCGCCAAATGCAAAATCGTTTGCGTTCACTTGAGCTCAATGGCCACGCAACTGACAAGATTGAGCTCATCGTTATGGGTGGAACATTTAGTTTTTTACCTAAAAATTACCAGACTAAGTTTATTTACAAATGCTTTAAAGCTGCCAATGATTATCCTAAAATTTCCAATTTCCAATTTCCAATTTCCAAAATATCAGAAGAACTATTGAAAGAGCAAAAGAAAAACGAAACCGCCAAACATCGAATTATTGGACTTACTCTTGAAACCAGGCCTGACTATATTGACGAAAAAGAAATCTTGAATTTTCGCCAACTTGGATGCACCAGAGTGGAACTTGGAGTTCAGAGTTTGTACGACGATGTCTTGGAGCTGAATAAACGAGGACACCTCATTGCAAGCACCGTGGAAGCCACCAAGATGCTCAAGGATGCCGGTTTCAAGATAAACTATCACATGATGCCTGGCCTGCCTGGAAGCACTCCTGAGCGTGATTTTGAGATGTTTAAGGCCCTTTTTGAAGGACCCAAATTTCAGCCTGACATGCTTAAAATATACCCCACAGTCGTTTTGAAAAACAGTGAGCTGTATAACATCTGGAAGAAGCCTGTCCGGCCAGGAAAAAAATATATTCCCCTAACAAATGAAGCATTTGAGAGGCTTGTGGTGAAGATAAAAAATGAAGCAATAACGCCATATGTGCGCATTGCCCGTCTTATTAGAGATGTGCCCACACCTTCAATCATCGCTGGTCCAACAGTTTCCAATCTCCGCCAAATAATCATTCCTCAATCAAAATGTCCCTGCATTCGTTGTCGAGAAGTTGGCGCTGGATATATCGTAAAAGAAAAAATTATTCTGGACAGAATTGACTATGACGCTTCAGATGGAAAAGAAATTTTCCTGCAATTCGTTTCGCCGGACAAGAAAAAATTGTTCGCGCTTCTGCGTCTTCGAATTCCATCCAACAACAATTCCGAGCATTTTATTTCTGCCCTCAAAAATTCCGCCATTATTCGAGAAGTTCACACTTATGGAAAATTAACAAAAATCGACAAAACTGATTCCACTTCCCCGCAACACATCGGTCTTGGAAGAAAACTTCTGCTTGAAGCTGAAAGGATTGCCAGCCAAGAATTTGGCTTCAAGAAAATTGTAGTAATTTCAGGAGTCGGAGTGCGGAATTATTACAAAAAATCAGGGTACAAATTGCAAGATACTTATTTAACTAAAAAAATATGAACAAAATTATCATTGCATCGGGCCCAGTAATAGCTGAAAATAATAAAGTTCTCCTTAATCAACATGGTGACACCACTTTTTGGAAGTTTTGCGGTGGGAAGGTTGAAGACTATGAATTAAATCTAATTGAAACTGCCAAGCGTGAAGCAAGAGAAGAGATGGGCATCGAAATTGAAGTCATTAATTCTGTTCCATTTTTTTGGCACACAACAAAAAAAACTGAGGATGGAATTGTCGATGTGGTCTTGGCACACTTTCTCGCCAAGAGAACAAGTGAGATTATTCCTGGAGATGAAATTCGCCAGTGGAAATGGATGCCAATTGAAGATCTGAAAAATGAAAATCTTGCACCAAACATAATCCCCACCCTCAAGCATTTCAACATCATCTAAAAAATTTTGCGAATGTAAAAAAACCTTTCAGAAATGAAAGGTTTTTTATTGGACATTATAAATATCAGTAAAGCTATTTTAAAACTTCGCCACATCCAAGTCACTTCCGTATTTCTAAAAAGCTAACAAGCTAACGCCTGAAAAGCTATTTTAGAATTTGGCCCATCCGAAGATATCAGTGAAGTTTCCAATGATGATCTGAATGATGTTTTCTTTTCTTCTTGGGGTTAGCAGGGCATAATCTGTTGACTTAGCTTCGTTGCCGCTTGCATCCACACTCTTAGTGTTGAAGTAATACACAGTTCCTGGTTTGAAACTTGTTATGACTGCTACATGGTTTGTACTCAACGCCTCTGAAATATCGATTTCTTTTGCTTCAGCATTTCTGCCTTCTTTGTATAGGACAGAAGTGGTTGATTGTTCGTCTGTGTTCCAAGAGATGATGGCTTGAACTTTGTCATTTTGAGCCAGAGCTAGATCTGTTTTAACCATATCAATCTTTGGAGGATTTTCGTCTTTTCCGGTGGTTAGATCTTTTCCGTCTGTTTGAGACTCAGTCCCTTGTTCATCTCGAGCTTTGATTTGGATTTTGAAGGTTGCTCCTTGAGTCAAGTTTTTAATTTGAATGGAGTGTTTGGTAGCCATCTCATTGTCTGCTTGAGATCCATTGTCTGAGGGGTCTTGAATGTTGGTGTAGATCACGGTAGCCGTGGTTGGAATGTTGGTATTGAAACTTATTGTAGCTTCATGCTCAGTGATGTCATTGATGTTGATGTTGGATACTTGAGCAGGAGATTTTGGTTCAAAGGTTTGATCTGAGCTAGAATACAGTTTTTTATCTTGATCTTGTCCTTTGACTCTGAAGTGATAAGTTACTCCTTGGTTAAGGTTGGATAGGCTGATGGAATGTTCTTTGGTTAAAGTGCTTGATTCCTTTTTTTCTCCATAGCTAGTAGTTAGACCATATTCCACAATGGAAGAAGTTTCGCTTGAGGTGTTCCAGGTGATTTGAGCTTCTCCTAGATTTAGAGATTCAGCTTTGATTGAAGAAAGTGAGGATGGTGAGGCTGTGGTGAAGGAGGATTCGGCTGAGGTGCCAATGTTGCCTGAGGGGTCAGTCGAAGAAGCCACGAAGATATATTTGGCAGCAGGGATGAGGCCGTTGATTGTGACGGTGTGGGAGGTGACAAATTTTGTCTTGTCATAATTAACAGCACTATCGGAAGCTGAGTTTTCTTCAACACCCGCAATTCCATATCTGACAGAACTGCTCCCGATTTCATTCGTATCCCAAGTTATGACAGCGCTCTCCCCTGTGGTGCTGGCCACTTTTACATTGTTAATTACTGGGGAAAGCTTATCCCCCAGAGCTCCAGCTCCAGCTTCTGTGTAAAGTTTTTCAGTGGTTACAAAGTCTTTCTTTTCTGATGAAACTGTCAGATATTCATCATTATCATCTTTAAGATTATCATGACAATGAACTTCATAACCATACTTGGTTTGAAATTTAAGCTTGGATAGATGCATGGAATGATTCAAATTGTATGAGCCCTCCTCTTCTTGAATTGGAACATTGATAATTTCTGGAACATCATATTCCCAAGAATTCAAAATGCAATTAGCGATCTGATCGGTGGCAAAATTGATCACAGCATCAGTATCAGTTAACGGTGAAGGATTATCGTCGCTAAAAGTAATTACTTCCAATGGCGGATGATTCTTGTCTGGATCAGGCAGAGTTTCAAATTCAAGCTCATTGTCGAGTCTGTCTTTAGTTACTTCATCCTCGCTTCCATTGCCACTGATGTCAGCCGAAATTACCTTGTAATCATATTTTGTTTCTGAAAATAGATCTGAGATCACTACGAAGTGTGATTCGTCATAGATACCTGGATTTGGTTCCAGGGTTGTCCATTCATCTTCGGTCTTCTTTTTGTATTTTAAAATCGTGGTTGCTTGTTCATCAGTGCTCCAAGAGATAGCTACTTGGTTGTTACTGATGATACTTGGTTGAAACTCATCGATTGTGATTACTGGTTTTGTCTGATCGTTGTCTGTGGTGAATTCATAGAGATTTCCTCCATTGTTATCCGTAGCTACACTGCCGTTTTGATCGGTGGATCTGATGTAGAAGTAATATCTGGTGGCAGGAGTCAGCTTGGTGATGGTCAGCTCATGATTTTGCGTGAAGTCGCTCAGATTTGCTGCGCTGCCTGAGTTTAAAGATTCGTCAATTTCAGTGTTGAGATCATCAGTGATTAGGATGAGAGTTTTTTCAGTGGTTCCACTGGTAAGACTGGAGTAATGGATCTCAGCATTGGCATTAGTGGAAGTGTTCCAAGCAATAGAGACTTCAGTGTTGGAAGTTCTGGTAAAAGAGAAGTTTCTAATTTCAGGACCGTTTTTGGTGGTAAAGTTAAGCACACCATCATTATCCAATTCAGGATTGGTTTCTTTATCCATAGAACCGGTGTTTCCTTTAGCATCACTGGAGACAATCTTGATGGCATATTTTTTAAGATCAGACTCAGTACTACTTTTTAACCCAGTGATAATGACAGAATGATTAAAAGTCATGGTAGCCTTGCTTGGTCCAGTCTCATAATCCCCTGCTTGGGCGTATTCTTTATAGTAAACGGTTGAGTTGGATTCTTTGTTGGTTATCCAAGAGACTCTGGCTGAAGTTGGACCAATTTCAGTGATGGTTGGGTTTGAGATGATTGGCGGAGTTCGGTCAGTGGAACCAGAGCCGTCGGGAGTGTCAGTCACTGTTTCAGAATATCTGGAGATGTTGCCTTCTTCATCTGTGGTGTAGACTCGGTAAGTATAGGTGCTGTCCAAGGCTACAGTTTTATCGGTGTAGTAGTTGATGTCTGCATCGTCTAGAGTTTTTATCGTTGACCAAGTACAGGTATCATCTTTTGCGCATGGTTTTCTCTCTACTTTGTAGTTTAGAAAATCAGTTGCTGTTTCTCCATCCCAAGATACGAGTTCTTGATATTCTTTGGGTTCCACATCCATATTGGAAACATCATAGAATCTGACATGGTCAGGTTTGCTTGGAGTTTGCATGGCTCCATCAGTGTAGTTTCCGTAATCATCTTTGTATCTGATGTAAACGGTGGCAGGATCTGAATCCATGGTTGCGTAGGTGTAGTCAAACGAAGAAGTTGGAGTCTCTGAGGCAGCTACATTTGCCTCCTTATTGATACCATCTGAAGGTTTGGAGATATATATTTTGTAATCTGAGTTTTCTTGAACTGCCTCCTCAATAGTCAACTTGTTTTCTCGATGATCGATTGTAAATGGGATGGCTGATATTTCTGGATTCTTCGTGTCAACCACAAAAGGACTTGTGCTTGCGCTTCCAATTTGATTGGCTGAGTTTTTGTCATTGGAAGTCACTTTTAAAATGAGTTGGTCTTCATAGCGATCACCGAAGGTTGGGTCTGTTTGTGGCTCCCATCTCAGAGCATATGTCTTGGCGGGATTAGTATCTCCAGGCAAAGCCAAACCATCGTTGCCGAGCAGATTCCCAAGTCCGACTTCACTGGCACTTTGAACTGTGCTCACATTGTTTGAGATGTGAACATATATTGGAGTGGTTGCATTATGGAAAGCAGCTCCGGAGGACCACACTGGTTCATCAGTTGGCCAAGAACCTCTACCACCAGACGGAACAGTTAGACTCCAGGTGGTATCGTCATCATCATTAAGATCATCTTTGGAAACATATTCAATAACCTCATTGTCAATTTGAATATATCTTATTGGATTTTCTGCAGTTACATCTGGAAGATATTGCCCATCACTGCCGGTTACTCCAACCGTTAAAGCATCATTGTCAATGTATGATGTGAGTTTGAGTCCTTCTCCATTTTCAGAGGTGTAGAAAAGGGCACTTTGGAAGGTGTCTGTTCCTTCAGTATTAATACCCGCCCCTCCATTTTGAATTGAATATGCAAGCTCGACTGTTCCAGTGTTTGCATCTTCAACTGTTTTTTGTGAAGCTTGAGTTTCGATAGATATCAGTGGAGGAGAATTTACAACATATTCCATTTTGATTTGATCAACTTGGGGAGTGCTTTGACCATCTGAGTCCATGGTTAATTTGTATTGAAGCCATTGATCACCAGAGCCATTTGAGATTGCTGTTTCTTGAGGAACATTGCAAGTGACAATGGTGCCCTCTTTTGAGCATCCGCTGGAAGTGCTGTCAAAGAAAGCTGATTCGCTCAGTGATCCTCCTGAAGCTACAGCCAAAAAGCCGGTTGGGTCAGTTGGTGTTCCTGAATTTACAGTTGGTGCGGTTTGAACTTGCATTTTGACTTTTGTTCCAGCTGGAACATTTGATTCATCCCAACGAACAGCACTGAAAACATTGCTGTCACTGCCAGTGTTGTACCAGGAGGAAGTGAGGAATTTTCCTGGTTCGATTCTGGCTGGACTGCCTGCGTTAAAATTGGCCGTGATTTCCTCCAAAGAAAGGACTCGGTCATAAATTGCGACTTCGTCGATGAGACCATTGAAAAAACTGCCAGCAACCGACGAACTATTCTGACTCGCGCCAATTTGAGCACTGAATTCACCCGATTTCACATTCACAGTTCCAGTTGCCAAATCAGCAACTCCGTCAACATATATTTTAGTATTGACGTCATCAATTACACCCACCACATGATGCCAAACATTTGGAGTAATCAATATGGATGTTCCATTAAAATTACCACCCCCATTTCCACCAATATTTATATATCCAGTAGAAGATATGGAAATGCCATATCCATTTAATCCTGTTTGACCCTTGGAAAATATTTTTTGAGTTGTGCCAATTGCATTTGTTTTTACCCAGGCTTCCATGGTCACAGGATTGGAAGTTAAGTTCAATGAAGGCGAGGCTGGAATTGAGACATAGTCATCTACTCCATCAAAATTCAAGGCTTGGGATGATTTTCCAGCTTGATAAGCCATGCCTGTTCCATTGATAGCGTTAGAAGCTGTTGCAGAGTTGTTATATACTGAATCATCGACAATTATTGCACCATTGGCAACATTATCCACTCCAACTGTACCATCCAAGCGATAAAAAGCTCTTTGGTTTGAAGTTGGATAATTTTGATAATCAAAAGTCACCGAGCTTACAGATGGAGTCACCATCGTATCAGCTGTTTGCAAAAAGGCTTTGTATCTTAATTTTCTGGCACCATAATGTTGCGAATGAAGCGCTTGTCCGCCATTTGTCGTGTAACAAAAATTTTCTCCATTGCAATCACTGTGAGAATTTCCATCTGGCCCATAAAAATTTGAAACTCCACCAGATGCAACATCTGAAGCAACCTGAAAGCCCAAAGAGTCTGCTCCAACTCCAGTTGGCAGAGTTTGATCCCAGCTCAGATTGATTGTGTCATTGATTGTTTTTTTGCCAAGATCAATCGTGCCAGATTCAAATGTCCCAGGGGCTTCATAGCCACCGCCAAGATTCAGATAATCATCAGGAAAAAACCACCGCTTGGAAGCCACTGGTGCGAGTCTGCTTGTGGTTGAATTGTCGCCGAGCTGACCATAACCATTATATCCCCAACCCCAAATAGTGCCATCTGATTTGAGAGCCATGGAATGATACAGTCCGGCTGAAATTGAAACAACTCCCGCAAGTCCCAATGTTTGCACTGGCACTTTACTATCAGTGATAGAATTATTTCCAATCGGACCATAATCATTTCTTCCACAACCCCAAACAGTTCCATCCAACTTGAGAATCAAAGAGTGACTATTTGCAACCACCATTGATAAAGCTCCGACTCCGACAGGTTCTGAAACTTGCACCGGAATAAGTCTTTGAATATTTGAGCCATCACATAACTGGCCATAAGTATTACTTCCCCAAGCTAAAGCAGTTCCGTCTGATTTGACTGCTGCAGAAGTATTGGTTCCGGCTGAAATTAAGGCTACTCCCGTGAGTCCTGGAACTTGAACTGGCACGAGACTGCCAGTGGTGGAATTGTTCCCGAGCTGACCATTGGAATTTCTTCCCCAAGCCCAGACAGTCCCATCAGATTTAATGACCATGGAATGATAATCTCCGGCTGATATTGCTATAACATCTTCGAGTCCTGAGACTTGCACCGGCACAAGTCTTTGAGTGGTTGAACCATCACCAAGCTGACCCTCAGTATTATATCCCCACGCCCAGACTGTTCCGTCAGATTTGAGAGCCATGGAGTGCAGTCGTCCAGCTTTAACTGAAGAAACCCCTGTGAGTCCTGAGACTTGCACTGGAATAGAACTGGTAACAGTGGAATTGTTTCCAAGCATACCATAAGCATTATCTCCCCAAGCCCAGGCAGTACCATCAGATCTGAGAGCCAAGGAATGCCCTTCTCCTGCTGAAATTTGTTCCACACCTGTCAAATCTCGAACCGGGTAGCCAACCAACATTTGTTCGCCTGTACCATTTCCTAATACACCACTACCACCATATCCCCAAGCCCAAACAGTTTTGTCGGATTTTAATGCCAAAGAGTAGCCATAACTACCGCCGCTACTAGTAGCTATACTTTTTATTTCTTGCGAGGAAGGCACAAAGCCATCATTAAAATCCGAAATATAGGCATTCATGGCTGTTTTAACTGGAACCAATTGGTCAAGATTTGTATTTGAAATTATTTTTTTATATTCATTGTTTCCCCATCCCCAGACAGCACCATCTGATTTGAGAGCCATGGAATGGTAAGTTCCGGCTGAAACTGAAGTAGTACCAGTCAAGACCTGAATCGGCACAAGACTGACAGTGGTGGAATTGTTCCCAAGCTGACCACTGGAATTTCTTCCCCAAGCCCAAACAGTTCCGTCAGATTTGAGAGCCATGGAATGATAATTTCCGGCCGATATTGCAGAAACTCCACTGAGTCCTGGGACTTGGACTGGCACAAGACTTTGAGCGGTGGAATTATTGCCAAGTTGTCCATCACTATTGCCCCCCCAGATCCAAGCAGTCCCGTCAGATTTTAAAGCCATGGAATGGTTGCTTCCAGCTGAAATTGAGACGACTCCAGTTAAGCCTAATGCTTGCACTGGCACCAGACTTTGAGTGGCGGAATTATTGCCGAGTTGCCCAGTACTGTTGTATCCCCAACCCCAAACAGTCCCGTCTGATTTAAGAGCCAGGGAGTGAGAATAATTATTTGAACTGGTAGCTGAAATTGAAGTAACCCCAGTTAACCCTGAAACCTGGATTGGCACGAGACTGTCAATGGTGGAATTATTGCCGAATTGACCATAGTAATTTCTTCCCCAAGCCCAAACAGTCCCGTCAGATTTAACAGCCAGGGAATAATCATATCCAGCTGAAATTGAAGCAACTCCAGTTAAAACCTGCACCGGCACCAGACTTTGAGTGATTGAATTGTTCCCAAGTTGACCCCTGTTGTTGTATCCCCAAGTCCAAAGAGTGCCATCCGATTTCAAAGCCATGGAGTGACCAAACGCAGCTGAAATTGCAGAAACTTCAGTGAGTCCTGAGACTTGCACCGGAACAATTCTATTAATAGTCGAGCCATCTCCCAACCGTCCATAGTAGTTATACCCCCAAGCCCAGACTGTGCCATCTGATTTCAAGGCCAGGTTATGATAATATCCAGCTACAACCTGGGCATATTTTTCCTGAATCTCAATTTTGGCATTGTCGGCAGTTCCATTTATCATGGTGTTTGCTTTCACATTGCCAGCCAAATTGAAACCGGAATTCGTGGTTCCATCATTCGCTTGTGTCACATTTCCGTCCTGCGCCACCAATTCAATTACGGGTTTGTTCGTGTCTGCTCCTGATTCAGATGCAGTTCCAGCTGGTGCAATTCCATCATCTCTTGAAACATAATCCTCAAATTCAGTTCTATCATTAATATTGGTGTGATTTGCAGTTGCTCCAGTGTTTGTCACTAGCCAATTGTCTTGTTGCCAAACATAACTTGCTCCTTGCGAACTTCCAGTTCCAAAAAACATTTGCATTGCAACAATTGCAATTGCAACCGAAACCATGGTTGAAGAAAAAGAATAAGTGAAAAGTCTCACTTTCTTTTGATATCTTTTCAACTCTGAAAAAGAACCGAATTCGAGATTACAAACTTGCCCTGCTTGTGGTTTTTTGCATTCTTGAATTCGAAGGTGGTTTTGAGCCGCAGACTTGATCAACAGATGCCAATGATCTTTTAGGAAAGTTGGAATTTTCCGCATTGTCATTCCGGACTTGATCCGGAATCCAGAATTTAGCACTAATTGAGATAAATAACCTGGATTCCCGCCTGCGCGGGAATGACACCAGAGAGAAAACTTTTTTAGAGTTGTTTTTAATTTCGAAGGTTCTTCCTTTTTCAAATCCTTCCATGACAAAACAACCCTGTCTGAAGGCGTTTGGTTTTGATTTTGGTTTAGATTTTTATTTTCCATCTTGCTCCGTATGTCCAACTTTTTTATTCTATATTTATCTGTACAAATTCTTTTTTACTTATACATTCTAACATGAAAATGAAATTTTTACAAAACACACAAGAGACCCTACCAATTAAATCCAACCAAACAAAAAAAATCCCTCGCAGTCAGAGGAATTTTTTTATTTTTGACGGTCCGGTTGGATTCGAACCAACAACCCACACTATCAAACAGAGAGATTTGATTGGCAAAATTAGGGAAAATAACCAACCAGATACTTCCTGCTCCACCCTGATAGTCGCTCCGCCGTTGAGCTACAGACCACACTTAAATAATACTACACATATTCTTCAAAAATATTTCATTTACCCCGTGGAATAATTTTGCCTAAGCAAAATTCCTGAGAAGCATGATTTCACCGGGACTCATCCTGTCTCAACAAGGATGATTTATATTTTTCAGGCTCAAAAGCCTCAAGTCTCACAATTTTCGTTCTTTCCAAGCCTGATTCATCAAGCTTTCTGCGAAGCTCACTCAGCGATTGTTTCTGATCATAACCCAAGCAAATAACATCTGGTTTGAATTTTCGCACAACCTCATAGCGATCATTGAGACTTCCCAAAAAAACTTCATTTGCCAAGCCACTTTCTTTGATAACCCTGACTCTTTCTTGCTCTGAATATCGTGGTCGTCTACCCTTAACTTTCAAAACTGTCACATCCCTCGCCACAACAACACGCAAAAAATCTCCATATTTCCTGGCTTGCTCAAGAAGATTTCTGTGACCTTCATGAAAAATATCAAATGTCCCAAAAAGCAAAACTTTTGTCATATTCTTATTTCACTAAAATAACTTTAATTTTTGATTTGATTGTTTTCTTTTGAAGCCATCCACAGCGAGAGCGAGGACGAGCGAGCAAAGCAAAAATACCCTCCGAAAGGATCACTTTTTATTAGCAAATTTAAAAGAGTTCATGATCTCACCAAAAACAAATTCCCCTTCGGCAAATTTTTCAGGATTGTACACGAAACGGATTTCAAAAGTTTTTCCGCCATGCAAAACATGAGCATCAAGAATTTTTCCATTTTTCACTTTTGGATCTGTAATTTTGTGATAATCCACATTTTCATTGCCAATTGTAATATTGCTTTTTTCAATCAACATTTTTCCATGATTCACAGCTGAAAGTTCATCACTCAAAACCTGAATTGCAAGTTGAGCACCATTATCATAGAAAATATCACTGACAATATTCCGCTCGGAAAAATTTCCATTCGAAACCACCAATTTTGAAAGTTGTTTTCCAACTTGATCTTGATCAAGAGTTACAATCCAATTTTCAGGAATATCAATTGAATACAGTTTCTTCTTGTCCTGGATGGTTTTTGTATCACCAACCAAATCAAGCGCATTTTGATTTCTCTCTTCTTGTCTTTTCTGAACACCTTTCATTTTATCCCAAATACCAGTGATATAGAAAATTGTTCCATTTTCTTTATTGTCCTCATATGCCTGCATTGAAATCTCTTTGATTTTGTCTTGATAAAAATAATAAGTCACGAGCAAAATAAGCAAGATGATCATCGTCGACATCCTCATGAAACCCCGAAGAAAAAACATGCTTTTGTATATTTTCTCCTTCATACTCTTTTTGTTTTTTAAATCTTACCTTCAACTTCTTTCCAAAATCTTTCGAAAAAAATCTTCATGAATTCATGACGCTCTTTTGCAATCCTCTTACCCGCTTTTGTTAACACTCTATCTTTTATGTGCTTTAAATTTAATTCATACTCAAGTATTGCCGAATCCTCACTTGTAAAAGAATAATTCACACCACTTTTTGCCAATTTTTTCTCATTACCAGTATACAAACAATTAGATCCAGCACTCCCTGCAAATAGAAAATCTCGAGCAACGCCAATTGCACCAGAAGAATCAAGTTTATCAGCATCGAAAAGTATTTTTGCCTCCAATGATTCAGGGCTCTGCTGGGTGCGATTGCGATGAGCTAAAATGCAATGCTTAATTTCATTTATTATATCTTTTTCAAATTTATATCTTTCCAAAATCTCCTCAGCCAATTCTGCACCTTTCTCAGCATGACAAAACAAACCCTTAGATTTCATCTCTTCTTTGCGTCCAATGTCATGAAGAAGAACTGCCACTTCCAAAAGCTTAAGATCGGCTTTCTCCTCTCTTCCAATATGCAGAGCCATTTTTCTCACCCTTTCAATATGCGACCAATCATGACAACCACTTGCACCATTAAAATACCCTTTTGCCTCTTTTTCTATCTTATCAATCAATTCCTTTGTAATTTTCATATATTTACAAATTATTTCCAAACTCTTAGTTTGTTTTTTTCTTCTTTTTTTCGAAATGCATCCTCCATATCTATTTCGAAAAAATTACAAATCCTTAACAGATAAATAAACACATCTGCAGCCTCGTCCGCAACATCAAAAACCTCAGAACTCTTATCTACTTTCATATTTTTAGCTTTTCTCGAAGCTTTCGCAAGTTCCCCACATTCCTCCAAAAAAAGCATGAAAATCTCTGAAACACTCGCTCCTTCGAAACCTCTTTCCTCAACCATAAGCTGAACATATTTCTGAAAATCTTCAAGTGTCGGATTTTCTTTCAATTTAAGCTTGGATTTTTTCATATTATTTTTTCACCATTGAGCATTTTTCAAATGGTAAATCTTTATCGATTTCAAAAATTTCATTAATCTTATACTTACCTTTTGTGCAAACCTCGCCATTTTCAATAAAATGAGTCACTTCTAAAATATTTACAGATGCTCGCGCCTTGGAAAAACTTCCACCACTTGTTGTCGTTTCAATAAGTGAAATTTCACCCAATAAATAATATATGCGTTGTTCTTTCTTGAAAAATTCATAAACTTTCCCAACTTCAAGATTTTCCGGCACACATTCTTCAATTTTTCTGCGACCAGCCTTAAATTCAGAAATGTCCCTGAGTGCCAAGTCCGGATTAAATTCAACTGCAATTCCCATGAGGATGTATGAAGTATTTTGTATAATTTATCTCGTATAAATACAAAATACTCTCAATAAATTATTTTCTTAATTTCTTTATGAACTCTTTAAACTTTAAATAATTCTGGGTACAGAAGAAAGGTTCTTGTAATAGCTGCGACAGAATCAGCAACCCAAATCTCACCATTCTTTATCATTTCCAATGCTTCCTGTGGAGAAACTTTTATTATCTCTATTTCTTCGGTTTCATCTAAATCCTGCCTGGAATTAAATTCGAGATTTTTAGCTAAATAACAATATGTGACATGCGTTGTCTTTGTTGGATTGTTGGCATTTTTACCAATAGAAATAAGATTTTCAATGGTTGTTTTGATTCCAACCTCTTCCTCTAGTTCTGCGAGAGCCGATTCTTCCAAAGTTTTCCCTTTCTGCTGAAAACCAGCTGGTAATTCTATCAATATCTCACCTATTGCATGTTTATATTGCTTGACTAAAACAATTTCATTTTTTGAAGTTATAGGCAAAACCATAACAACATTACCCATTGGCGATATAAAATAGTCATCAACAATTTTCCCATTTGGCAATTCAACTGTTTGTTGCAAAACTGGAAACCATTTACTTGGAGAAACATCTGTTTCTTTGATTATTTTCCACTTTTCCATTTTTTTAGATCTAAAAAGTTACTCTTTAGCTTTTACTGAAGGAAAAATCACGCATTCACGGACTGACTTGTTCACAAGGAAGGCAAAGAATCGTTCGCCCATTCCGAATCCAAAAGCTGGTGGCATTCCGTATTCCAATGCTTCCACGAAATCTTCATCCATCATTTGGGCTTCAGAGTCTCCAGCTTCACGCATCTTCATTTGCTCGAGAAATCTATTTTTTTGATCAATAGGATCATTAAGTTCCGCAAACCCATTTCCAAGTTCTGATTTTCCTGCAATTGGTTGCATGCGCAAAGTTCTTTTCGGATTGGTTGGATCAGCTTTTGCAAGCGGAGAAACATCAATCGGATGTCCCACCAAAAAGCATGGTTGAATCATTTTCTGACGGATGGTTTTTTTGTAAATTGTGTCAATCATCCTACCTTTGCCATACTCAACTTCATATTTTATTCCAAGTTCATCTGCCTTAAGCTTGAGCTCTTCGACTGAAACCTCGCCAGACAAATCAATGCCGGTAACCTTTTTGAATTCAGTGAAATAATCCACGCGAGGAAAATCAATGTTCCAATTTATTTTTTCTCCTTCAAATTCTGTCTCAAATCCACCTGTCACCTCAAAGACAATTTTTTTATACAAGTTTTCAACAAACTCCATTCCCTTTTCAAGGTCACTATAGGCGCAATAAAATTCAGTGTTATCAAATTCTTGCAAATGTTCTCTATCCATTCCTTCATTGCGAAAACATCTTCCAATTTCAAAAACTCTTTCATAACCCCCAACCAAGAGTCTTTTCAGTGGAAGTTCAAGTGAGATTCGCATGTAGAAATCTTGATCAAGCGCATTGTGATGAGTGATGAATGGCTCAGCATCAGCTCCTCCTGGAGTGTGCTCAAACACTGGGTTTTGCACTTCCAAGAAACCATCATTGGCCAAGAAAGTTCGCACCGTTTGCCAAAAAATATTTTTCTTTCGGAAAAGTTCTCGCGTTTCAGGATTCGTCATCAGATCAAGATATCTTTTTCTTAGCAACTCTTCTTCGTCTTTGATTCCAAAATGTTCAGTTGGAATTGGACGAATGTTTTTTGAAATCATTTTCCAATCAATTACCTTCAAGGATTTTTCTTCGGTCTTCGTCAAAAACAGCTCTCCAGTGACTTGCACAAAATCTCCAAGTTCCACATTTTTCGTGAAAAGTTTGAAAAGCTCTTCGGCCATGTTTCCCTTGTTCAAGAAAAGTTGCATCTTGCCGGATTCATCTTCAATATTGGCAAAAGCAGATCCCCCCATTGGACGCATTGAACGCACACGACCAACCAAAGTGATTTTCTTGTCTCCAAGCTCGGCAAATTTCTCCAAAGCCTCAGCATTCTTGAAATCCCTTTCGGATTTTTCAGGATATGGATCCATGCCAAATTCTTTGATTTTTTCAAGTTTTTCCAATTTTGTTTGCAAAATATCTTCTCGCATAATAAATAGCTTACAGCTTTCAGCTTCTAGCTTACGGCTTCTAGACTCATAAAAATTTAAATATGTATAAATAATAGCCCATCAACGGGCTTTTGGCAACAAAAAACCCGCAAAGTTATTGTACATATGCGGGCTCTGTTATTGCATCAAATCCTCTAATTTACCAACTGACATTCTGGATAAGCATTGCAACCATCAGAATCTTTTT
>AMFJ01007607.1_pt1 | contig 18671 bp, 18 predicted proteins | sample 427208 | NCBI WGS metagenome assembly AMFJ01 (sample SAMN02954298, study PRJNA114691) | groundwater metagenome | biome: aquatic; feature: subsurface aquifer; material: sediment; isolation source: subsurface aquifer sediment | place: USA: Rifle, CO | collected 2008-08
TTTAGATTTATAAGAAATACGGTATATAACACCATTCTCATCATCAGATACCAGTAATGAGCCATCCTGCGCAATAGCAATTCCTGCTATTCTGGCAAATTGTGCTTTACCGTTCTCAATTAGAAAACATGTAAGGAAATCTTCAAACCTTACCGGTTGGCCTCTTTCAAAGTGAATTCGAACTACTTTATATCCTACAGGAGGGTTACGATTCCATGAACCCCTGAAGACCTGAAAAGCGTCATTATGGTATTCATCAGGAAATTGGCTTGCATCATAAAAAATAAAACCTATAGGAGAGCTATGTGCCTGATAAGTTAGTATTGCCGGTTTAGTTTGTTCGCAATACTTTTCTTTAGACATCCCCTGAGGCTGGCCATTAATCATTTTATCAACTTGTTGCTTGCCATAACACCATGGCCATCCATAGTTTTCTCCTTCTTCTAGTTTATTAAGTTCTTCCGGTGGAATATTAGCTCCACGCCAGTCTGATCCCTGATCCATTCCCCACATTTGTTCTGTTACAGGATGCCAGTCAAAACCAATAGTATTACGAAGCCCTGTTGCATAAATTTGACAGTTTGTTCCATCAGGCTGCATCTTTAAAATGCTGGCATATTTGGGGTTATTTTCCACACAGGCATTGCAACTACTGCCTACAGAAACATAAAGCATGCCATCAGGCCCAAAAGCCAGTGTCCTATTAGGATGTTGTTCTCCCGGTGGCATGGTGCAGGGTAACTTGTTAAGACTTCCAATATTGCCCTGTTCATTAATTGAAGCGTTATATATCTCTGTTGGAGTTGCTAAATAAAGCTTATTATTATGTATAGTTATCCCGTGAACTTCTTGTAATCCGGATACTACGATATCTTTTTGATCAGCTGTACCATCATTATTAGTATCACGTAATTTTATCACATTACCCGCATCAGGTTGTGTTATATAAACAGTACCGTAATTATTTACAGCTATCATTCTTGGATTTTCAAGACCTTTAGTAAAAACATTAATCTGAAATCCTTCCGGCAATTTTAATTGCTTTAGTAAATCTTCACTAAATGGTCTTTGTTGCGGCGTATATGCTGCGACTCTGCCTTCCGGTTCCTGCTGGTTTTCCTGTATTTGACAGGAAATTATGTTAATTAACAGTAAAACCCCTATTATAGTTAAGCTAAAGTGTTTCATATTACTGCCTCAATTTAGATAATACCTGTTATTAAGCCTATGGCAATTCCAAAAAGGAAGATAAAGATTATCACTCTAATTAGTTTTATAGTTACTTTTTTTATGAAGAAACTTGCAATAAACGAGCCTAAAATAGCTGATAAACTTGCTGCTGCTAAAAGAGGAATTCTACCAACTAATTCTGATATTGGAAATCCGACACCATACACAATAATACGGGTAATATCGACTAAAGCTGCAATAACCATATTCGTTCCAATAAACTCTGTTTTACCTAAATTTGCCTGAATCAAAAATGCACTGCGAAATGCTCCCTGATGTCCTGAAATGCCTCCAAAGAAACCGCTTAAAATCCCGCCAAGGGTAAAATGCTCTTTTTTCATTGAAAAAACTTTATACTGTGGAATAAATTCCAGTACAACAAAGAACATAATGAGTATTCCAACGATAAACTTAATAAGTTCAACGTGAAATGGATATCCAAAAATTTGATAATTAATAAACAGATTTAATCTTGTTACTACAGATAAAATATACGCACCGACAATAGCAGCCAGAATTGCAGGTATTCCAAATTTTAATACAACTTTTCTATTTGCAAATTTTACTAACAAAGCTGATCTAAACAGGCTGTTTGCAAGATGAACTACAGCCGTTAGTCCTATAGCTATATTAACTGGGAAAAATATGGCTAATACAGGCATTAACATAGTGCCAACTCCAAACCCTGCAAACAGGGTTAGTCCTGCAATCATAAATGAAGCAAAACAAATCAATAAAAATTCCAACAATTTGACCTCATATTGAACTTATCCACCATTTACATTGTCATTGCATTATTGGCAATTTTCTATCCACACAAGGTCAAATTTGTACTAAAAATATCCATATCCTTTCTTGCACTCTGTTACCCATCTTACTTTGATAATGAATATGAGAATCCCCAGAGTCAGCAGAGTTGCAAAAATGCCGGGAGCAGAAGTTCCAAAGAATTGAAATAGAAAGCCCCCGAGGATAGGAGCAATAATCCTTGAGAATGTATCAAGTGAAGAAGAAATACCAAGCATTTCACCAACTTTATCTTTATCAATAGACTTACTTATTATGCTGCTAATCACAATTTCATAAATTCCTCCGGATAACGACAAAGGAATAAGAATAAGAAGAAGCATAAATATATTTTGCGTAAGTGCCCATCCCATCAGGGAAAAGCTCATTAATACCGTTGAAGCAAGTACAAGAGACCTTTCTGGAAATATATTTAGTAATTTTCCAACTAAATAACCCTGTACAAAAACTATTAAAACTCCGATATAAGCGAACATATACCCTATAGCCTGCGCACTTAGTCCAAATCTATACTGTGAATATAAAGAAAATGTTGCCTGAAAAATAATGAATGCAAAGCCGAATACCGCATCTATACTAAACAAAGCTGTAAGTTTCCTACTTTGCAAGATGGGTCTTATATCAGGAATTATTGAGATACTTTTTTCCGTCAGGGTCTTAGTCCTTTTATTCAGTGATTCAGGCAAAAACAGATAAATTGCTATCAGATTTAAAAATGAAACACCTGCTGCAACAAGGGCCGGGGTTGCTATTCCCCATATACTTAAAACCCCGCCTAAAAACGGGCCAACTATAAAACCAAGTCCAAACGTAGCTCCCAATAGCCCGAAGCTTTTAGATCGTTCTTCTTCCTTTGTTACATCACTTATATAAGCTTGGGCAACTGCGTAATTGCTTCCTGTCATACCTGAAATTATCCTGCCTGCAAAAAGCATAAAAATTGAATTTGCCAGCCCAAACATCAAAAATCCTATAAAATCCCCAACAGTACTGATCATTAATGCCAATTTGCGGCCATATGTATCCGATATTTTCCCAAAAATAGGCACAGCTAAAAATTGTGCCAATGCATATGAAGCAAATAAAAAGCCAATGGTTGTGGCACTTGCCCCAAAAATTTCAGCATAAAAAGGTAAAAGGGGTAGAATAAACCCAAATCCTACTATATCTACAAAAATTACTATAAGAATAGGTATTATGCGTTTATTAAACACTTTACACCTTTAACCCGGCTATTATACAAGACACCATAGCAAAGAATAGTCTATTTATAAACCTAATTCTACCCCATTATCGACAATTTTTAATGTTATCTAAGATGCAGGGTAATATATAAAGTAGTTGGCTTACTTGTTTATCCTAAGTTAAAATTATTCAGTAGTTAAAGTCTCCATATTTTTAGCAAAGAGGATTTTATTATGTCTCAGTCCGATAAGAAGTTTATATTTGCAATGACATGCCCTGATACAGTTGGTATAGTAGCTGCAGTTACCGGCTTTATTTCTGAGCATGGAGGTTTTATTTGCTCATCCTCTCATTATGGAGACCCTGTAACAGATAAATTTTTTATGCGTACGGTCTTTCAATCAGTTGAATCAAAAATAAAAGATATAGAAAGCCTTAAAAAGAAGTTTCAGCCTATAGCAGATAAATATTCTATGCAGTGGGATATACATGATAATAACTATAAACCCCGCATTTTAATTGCTGTATCAAAATTCGGACACTGTTTAAATGATTTACTACATAAAACAAGAACCGGTCAAATTCAAGTAGACATTCCTGCTGTAGTATCAAATCATCCTGATATGCGTGAAATTGTTGAATGGTACAAAATACCTTTTTATCATTTACCTGTAACCTCTGAAACAAAGAAGCAACAGGAAGATAAAATAGTAAAAATGGTTAATGATTTGGATATTGATCTGGTAGTCCTTGCTAGATATATGCAGGTTTTATCTCCAGAACTTACTGAAATACTCAGTGGGCGATGCATTAATATACATCACTCATTTTTACCAAGTTTTAAAGGTGCTGCTCCATACCAACAAGCCTACAGCCGTGGAGTTAAAATTATAGGAGCAACAGCTCATTATATAACCTCTGAACTCGATGAAGGGCCGATTATTGAACAATCTGTAGAAAGGGTTGATCACTCCTGTTCACTTGAAGACATTATTAATACCGGCCGTGATATCGAAACAATGGTATTATCAAGAGCTGTAAAATGGCATATTGAACATCGTGTTTTATTAAACGGTAATAAAACAGTAGTGTTTAAGTAATTAATTAGCTTGAATGGACCACTGGAATGTATGTTCTTTTTTATTCCAGATATAAGCATTCCCGCATTTGCAATTTACTTTAGGATTTAAATTTATGTGATTAGAAAGATATGGTTTATCTGACCCTTTAAATTTGTAGCCTTTGTTACATTTAGGACATTTAACTTCAAGATCCATAATTGCCTCCCCTTTAATATTAAGGACAGCGTAAAATAAATAAGAGCCTGTCTGGCTAAAAATGTAAAAATCAAGATATAGAATCTTTACAGGCTCTATTTTTGGACTGCGGTTAAAGCTGCACCATTAAACTCAATAATCATAGTTTTAATATCAAGATTGATGAGTTTAGAAAAGGTGACTGTGTCACCCGATTCAACTTTAACAAGACAGCTTCTAAGTATTTTGATAAAAACTACAGGCTAAATCAAGCCCATTCTGGCCTAAGGCAAGAGGTACTTTTATCAGTCAACATGCTAATATCATTCTGAGATGATACAGTCACGTTTTTACATTAGGTTATAAAAACGAAAAAATTCCGTATTTTTTACTGCCTGATATAGCAGGAGAATTTATTAAACGATATTCTCCTGTACTGCTTTTACAGCAGCCTGAACTCTATCATCCACACAGAGTTTCTGCAGAATGCTGCATACATGAGCTTTTGCTGTATGAACACTTACAAAAAGCTCTTTTGCAATTTCAGTATTACTTTTTCCTTTTACAACCAGAGCAAGAACTTCAAATTCTCTGGCAGATAATTTAGATCTTTGATCTAAAGGCTCTGCAGTATTATAATTTTTTCCTGATTCCGGTTTTGGGAATAGTTTTAAAACGATCTTTGCAATAGCAGGATCAAACCAGGAAGCCCCCTTATGAACAGATCTGATTACATTTACAAGAACATCAGGATCAATATCTTTTAAACAATAAGCGTTAGCGCCTGAACCAAGAGAGGCAAGAACTTCTTCTTCTCTATCATGAGAAGTTAAAATAATAACTTTAATATTTTCATCAATAGCTTTTATCTGTTGAGTTGCCTCAATCCCATTCATACCTGGTAATCCCAGGTCCATAAGAACAACGTCCGGTTTATTTTCTTTGATTATCCTTAGCCCTTCCTCAGCATTTTCTGCTTCATTTACTATATTGATGCCTTCAAACTCATTAAGTGTAGACCTTAAGCCAATTCTGGTTAATCTATAATCCTCAACCAGTACTACTTGAATAATTTTTGTTTCTATCATGCCAATCACCTTTCTTCTAAGGATTATAAAACGAATATTTGTGCGAACTTTTTTAGCGTATCATCATCATATTTAAATAGATATTAGCCTGTTGAAAAATTACCCAACTGGTGTTTAAAAACATTTTTCGGGTAATTTACAAAGATTTAATTTTGTACATATGGATTAGAATGATAAACATTTGCAATGCTCATAAAATAGGGTAAATTAGCGTGCTTGCTCACTTTTAGATGTTTTTAAAATCTAAGGTATGCTGTTAGATTTTTGCAGTAGTTAAAAATCCTGCATAGCTACTGAACAATTAATTATTATGACAGGAATGTTTTCGTAGGAGGCAGGTGACTAAGTCACATTATTAAGTTCTTGATCATTCCAGCGAGGACTTAAATTAGTACGTTAGTACCTGCACCATTATAGTCAATAATCTATGTATATTCACCAAGATCAATGACAGGAAGAATGTGGCTAAGCCACCGACAGAGAAAATCTTCTCGTCATAATATTTCTATCCATTATTCAAAAATTATTCTGTTTTGATAAGCAGTTTCAAGAAAAGGAAAAAATTCTGTAAAGTCGCAGGAGCCCTGATTCCAAACTTCTGACAAAAACTTAAAATATTTCTTTTCATGTTTATACAGGACTAAATTCTTCATAATTTCATCAGAATTAGCCAGAAAATCCGAATTATTTAAATCCCTCGGACACAAGTTATATGCAGGGTTATCAGAGTTATCAAGGTGAGTATTAGGATCTTTTGCCACTCCAATTAACTCATTTTCATGTAATTTTGCAGGATAAATTGTACAGGCTAATGGTCTTGAATTATATATTCCACATCTTGCCTTTACCCCCCTAAAATCCGGCAACAAAAAGTCTTCACCGTTCCATTCCTGAAGAAAAATACATTTATCAGAATCCGGCATATATTTACTTTTTATACTTCTAAGAAAAAATGAATAATGTTTTTCAGCTCCTAAGTTAGTAAACCTGAAGACACTTAATAACTTGGATTCACTCTCAAAATCATCATCTTTAACCTTAATCATTTGTGTATAGTCTAAATACTCAAGATCAAGGGCTTTTTTGATTTTTAAAATATCATATCCGGTTAAAGGAATGCTAAATCTTCTACAACAACCAGCCTGACAAGAAGAACAGACTAACATAATTTTATTAATCCTATACAAACTCTTATAGGAATTATAGCTTATATCAAATCATAATCTAAGAATTAAATTAATTCTTCTGTTAGCTCATCTGGTAAAGCAGGACCCTTCTTGGAAATAGAAGAAAAATAAGCTGCTCCAATAAAGCCTACACCTATTAGCCCTGTAATTACTTCAGAAACATGCCCAAAAGTGGTATACATCATAATTAATCCTAAAGCCCCGATTGCCCAGTGGGCGCCATGCTCAAGATAAATATACTTGTCTAAAGTCTGTTTTTCAACAAGCATAACAGTTAGAGATCTTACAAACATAGCTCCAATGCTTAAACCAATAGCAATTATTATGATATCCTTACTGATTGCAAAGGCTCCGAGCACACCATCAAAAGAGAATGACGCATCAATTAGTTCCAGGTAAATAAAGCTTATGAATCCTGCTTGTTTTACTCCATTAGATATCTGTTTTCCGGTACTGGAATCCACAGCTCCTTCCAGCCATTTGCTCAAGCCATCAATTAATAAATATAAAACTAAACCACTTATACCGGCTAAAACAACTGGCAATTTATCCGATGGACTTACAAAATTTTGGGTTATATAAAGAACAGCTAGAGCAATAATAACTTCTATACTTTCAAGTTTACCTATCTGTGCCAGTCTTTGCTCTATAATTTTAATCCAGTGTACCTTTTTTGCTTCATTAAATATGAACGCTAAAAATAACATAAATAAAAACATACCACCGAATGATGCAATTGTTGAATGTGATTTATGAAGATAATATGCGTATTTTTCCGGATTACTAAGAGCCATAACAGTTACATCAATAAGTCCTACCCCTGAAAAGATTGAAACAATCGCAACTGGAAATGCAAGCCTCATGCCAAAAACAGCAATTAAAATCCCCCAGGTAAGAAATCTTCGCTGCCATAAAGGAGTCATTGTGCGCAGTCTTACAGCGTTAACAACTGCATTATCAAAGGATAAGCTAACCTCTAGAATTACAAGTACAACTGCAATAAAAAGTGCTATAAACCCTGAACCCGGATTAACCCTTTCTCCCCACATATATGCCAAAGTAAGCCCTATGACTGTTACTATAAAAGACCACTTAAAATATTTCATTTCTCTCTCACACACGCTAAAAATTCTAAATCACAATTCTTATTATAGCTCTAATCTATTTAAATTCATAATATACGTTGCAGGGTTTATGTGTTTTATAAAGTCTGCAAAGATAATTTCTTTAGCATCATTACCATTTTTTGAATATAAAGATAACTGCAAGAATTATAAAAATAAAACCTACAAAATAATTCCATTTTAATCCTTCTTTAAGATAAAAGACTGAAAATACGCAAAAAACAATTAAAGTTATAACTTCCTGCATTGTTTTTAATTGTGCTGCATTAAAATACTGATGGCCAATACGGTTAGCGGGAACCTGAAAACAATATTCGGCAAATGCAATTGTCCAGCTAACAAAAATAACAAGCCAAAGAGCAGTATTTTTATACTTAAGATGTCCGTACCAGGCAAATGTCATAAAAATATTTGAGATGGTAAGAAGAATTATTGGAATTAAACTTTTTAGCATACAAAACCCAAAACCTACTATTATTACTTAATTTTATAACATAATACAAAATACTAAAGACAAAAATCCAGAAATCAATTTGAATCGCTCCTTTAGAGTCTAGTTTGCAAGATAAGCATACTTGTACATCTTTATAATTTTTCATACGTCCTTAAATCAAGTTTTTTAGAAAATAGTGCAGAATTCTGCCCGCTACAAGACTGCTTTGGTTAGATAACCTGAAACTTATTTGCGATATTCCTTAGATCTATAAATTTATCTTTTAAGAAAAGCCTCTGAAATACCATCAATAAAAAATTGACAGGCAAGGGCTGTTAGCAGAACACCAAATATTCTATTTAAAACATTAATCCCTGTGGTTCCTAAAAATTTACTTATTTCCGATGAGAAATTCAATACAATCCAGCATATAAACATATTTGCAGTAAGGGCAGAAAGTACAACTAGCTGCTGTACTATATTTCCCTGTGCTTGTCTCATAAATAGAATAAGCATTGTAATTGTAGCAGGCCCTGATAACAATGGGATAGCAAGGGGAAAAACTGAAATATCATGTTTGTACAATGCTTCTTCATGCTCTTCTTTAGTCTCTGTCCTAATTACAGAGATAGGTTTCGCTAAAACCATATCTATAGAAAGAAGTAATAATAATATACCTCCAGCGATTCTAAAAGCTGCTAATTCTATGCCTAATATATTTAAAATACTGGTCCCGGATATGGCAAATAAAAGCAGTATTAATGTAGCAATAAAAACACCATTAATTGCCATCTTTCTTCTGTATTCATTATTAACATTGCTGGTTAAAGATACAAATATTGGAGTTACACCTATAACATCTATAGTAAAGAATAAGGCCAGAAAAATAACCAACAAGGAATTTATATAATCGGACACTTTAACTCCCTTAAAGCTATTAATTACAAAGATTAAAATAACTATCGTAAATATAACTCACAATTAAGTTAATTGACAGATAGGGGATTTTTTAATTCCAAATAAAAAAACCGCCCGGTTTACTTCACATAAATCAAGCTATAATCGCAATGATTGTTAAACTGAGAATGTGCATAATGCACCTGGCGTTATTTTTGGGGGTTGTAGTTTTGACAGCATTCTTCTCTTTTTAGGTTTTGTAAAACAGGATATTTACAGGGAAGTTTGTAAAAAAATAAAGTTTTTATTTAGTTCAACATAGTAAAATAAAGCCTTTTAGGCATAAATTCCCTAAAAAATTAACAGGGAATTTTATTTGAATAATAGGGAAAACTTTTGAACTAATTTTCCAGAAAACCCAAAATCCCATTAATTACAGTTAAAGGATGAACTGGGCAGCCGGGAATATATAGATCAATTTTATGTTTTTCTAGAAAATCTCTTTTAAGCACCTCAGAATCCTGGAAAATACCACCACTTATAGCACAAGTACCGGCAAGAATTATTATTTTAGGATCAGGGGTTGATAAATAAGCATCTTCAAGGGCTCTTCTCATATTTTCAGTAATAGGGCCGGTTATAATGATTCCATCGGCATGCCGGGGAGAAGCAACAATATCTATCCCAAACCTTCCCATATCAAAGTTTACATTTGAGCAGGCATTTAATTCCTGTTCACAGCCATTGCAGCCACCTGCTGAAACCTGCCTTAGTTTCAGGGATTTACCAAATAGTTTCTTGATTTGCTCAGATGATTTAATAGCATTAGCTTCATAGTCATTCAGAGTTGTTTCTGGATCAACAATTAGATATTCACGAGAAGTTGATGATATTTTATGGAAATTGGTGAATTGTATTGCCTTATTCAGACATTCTCTTTCACAATCTCCGCAGAATATACATTTTCCAAGATCAATAGAATTGTCTTCACTAATAGCGTTTGTCGGACAAATTGATATACAGTGTGAGCAATTAGTACAATTCTGCTGATTAATTAAGGGTAAGCCCCTAAATTGTTTGTTTATTACAGCTTTTTTAATATCGGGTATTGCCTGATCACCCTGATATATCCTTGATTTTAATGTCTCAAACATTTTTATCATAACCTCATAAATTATTTCACACTAATATTTTCGGGGAAGGCTTGTTTGTCAAATATATTGTTCTTTTTAAAAGCCGAAAATAAATTTTAAAGATTTCAGGTTTATTCCTATAAATCATTTCCACAATATGAAAGATTAAAGCTCTTATTACAAAGAGGAAAGTCTGAAATTCCGTTATTTCTTACTGCAAGCGCAAGTCCATACCAATTATTGAAAGACGGGTCCTTGATTTTATATTTTATAATTCTGTCTTCATTATCTGTTAAAGCCGTATGAACTATTTCACCTCTCCAACCTTCTACAATAGAGATAACCATACTATTTTTAGAAAAGTTATTTTCACTTTTTACCAACAAAACATCATTATGATAAAGCTGAATTTGAGATAATAAGTCTTTTACTATTTTTATTGACTGTTTTATCTCTTTATACCTGATATAAGCTCTTGCAAAAACGTCACCACTTTCAAGTATCTCTTTATTTATAGTTAAATTTTTATACCATCCCCAGGGATGATCAATCCTTGAATCAGGAGGAAGTCCTGAAGCTCTTGCAGCCATGCCAACCAGGCCTATTTGTTGTGCTTTTTCCTTATTAAGTGTACCTGTTTTTTCTAGTCTTGATAGTACACTTGCAGAAGTAAACATGGCATATGACATTCTATCAACATCATTTAATACTTTATCTAAAGTTGCAGAAATTTTCTCCTTCAAAGCCATATCAATATCAAATGCAACCCCTCCAACTCTGATTAAACCCCTGCCAAAGCGGCTGCCGCATATTTCAAGTAGCGTATTAATTACCAGAGTTCTTGTTGCACCAAATACAGCATTACCCATAAGATAAGCTATATCATTTGCAATTGCTCCCAGATCACCAATATGTATTGCAATTCGCTCCATCTCTAAGGAAATAGCTCTTATTATACTGGCTTTATTTGAGATCTCAATATTTAATAATGATTCAACCGCATTGGAATATGCGGTGTTATGACCAATAACCGTATCTCCTGCTATTGATTCTGCTAAATGATTCGAGAAACCCTTGCCATTAGCAAGTAGATTTTCTACTCCTCTATGCTGATAGCCAAGCTGAATTTCCATATGATAAACTTTTTCACCATTACACATAAAACGAAAATGCCCAGGTTCAATTATTCCGGCATGGATGGGACCTACAGCAACTTCATGAACCTCTTCTCCTTCCATTTGAAAGAAAGGATAGTTTTCTATAGTTTGAATTTTATCAAATCTATTGTGGCTATATCTAACAGGTTTTAACCATGGGTGTTCTAAAGGTTCAATTCCAAATTCTTCGTATAATTCTCTTTCAAACATATGAAAAGCAGGAATTCCTTTTGTTATAGAAAGATATGAACCGTTTTCCTCGATAAAGGAAGATGATATCAAAAGTTCGGAATTGTTATCATCAGCAAGTATTGTGTATAACTTAACTCCGCAAGTTTCATTCTTTCCAAAAAAGCCGATAACCCTTTTATTACTTCTGTATTGTCTGATTATTTCGTCTCTTAGTTCGTTGATATCCAATACAGGTATTTCATTTAAGTCTATGATTTGATTATTTTTTGAAATTTTCCATTTCATTTTATTCCTCTTTCAATGATTTAGAGTGAAGATATAGCCAGGACTGCATTATTTATAATCTGATTTATATAAGGAGGTATGTATATTCCAAGTGTTAATGCTCCGGCTATAAGTGCTACTTGTGGCAAATACATAGCTAAATTGATTTTTTGCGATTTATATTCTATCTGGGGGATTTTAATATCTCCAAAGCTCATTTTTATAACTGATTTACCAATTCCATAAATAATTACTGTTAAAAGGAGCATAATAATTAATGCAGGAATGATTTGATTCTTTTCTAGCATAGTTTTTAATAATATAAATTCGCTTAAAAACAATGGTGAAGGAGGTAATCCAGCTATTCCTATAAAACTTAATATCCATAGCCACCCTGTTGTCTTATCAACTTTTAATATTCCACTAATATCACTTATTTTTTTAGTTTCAAATTTCTTTAAAATATTTCCTGCTGTTAGAAAGAATGATGCTTTAATAAGAGAATGCCCAATCAGATGAAGCATTGCTGCATATACTCCCAGTCCTCCGACAGCTATTCCTATTACAATTATGCCCATATTCTCTATAGAAGAATAAGCAAGCATTCTTTTGTAATTATTTATATTGAAAACAAATACTGCTGTTACAAAAAGGGACAATATTCCCATTGAAATGAGCAGAATTCTTGCATAATGGTCTAGGTGAGTCAATTCCATTAATTTGAAAACTCGCAAAATAACAAGAAATGCAGAGTTTAATAAAGCCGCTGATAATAAGGCTGAAATAGGAGAAGGGGCTTCCGAATGAGCATCAGGAAGCCATGCATGAACAGGAGCTAAGCCCATCTTTGTGCCAATACCAATAAGGATGAATACAAAAGATAATTTAAGCCAGAATGGATTTAATTTAGCTGCATTAGTGTATAAATCACTAAAAAATAAAGAATTTGCACTTTCTGTACCTATTAAGAGCAATATTATACCTACAAAAGCAAGAGAAATACCTATTGAGCATATAAAAACATATTTCCAGGCAGCTTCCAGAGCATGTTTTGTTTTGTTAAAATAAATAAGATAAGCGCTTGCCAGTGTTGTAGCTTCAATAAATACCCATGATAATCCTAAATTAGTGCTTAAAATTGCGCCTGTCATTGAGAAAATAAATAATAAAATTCCAATCGAGTAATGGGTATGTTGAATATTATCTATATCAGAAGCTTGTGTAAACCCAAGATTGTAAAACGCAACTCCAGTAAAAATAATAGCTAATATTAATAAGAATAAAATATTTAACTGATCAACCATAAAATAATTTTGAAATGAAGGATTTTCAGTTTTATTCAGGTAAAGACATATTGCAATAAAAGGATAAAGGATTGCATAGATAATTAATGCATAATCATTCAGGTTTTTAGACCTAGCAAAAAACAATATTAAGCTTGCAATAAGCGGAAATATCAATAGAATCTCAATCATCATCTGTACAATCCTTTAAATTATTAAGGGTGCATACGTTTAATTCTTCAAAAGCAATATTTATTCTATCTACAAGCATGCCAAGAATAAATATCGCTATAAATACATCTAATAGGACTCCCATGCTTACAATTATCGGCATTTCTTTTGCTACTGAAAGAGATAACAAAAATATTCCATTTTCCATCATTGTGTAACCTATAACGTGAGTTAAAATTTTCTTTTTAGTTGTAATAAAAAGAAGGCTTATTATAATCGTTGAAATAGATACCCCAAAATAAAGAGTGGTTATATTTGAGAATAACTGATTATGAGAACAGGAAATAATAAAACCTGCAAAAAGTATGATACTTGAGATAACAAGTGAGTAAAAATTAGGAATATAAGGTTCTGTATCTCTAAAAATATTATTTTTTATCAAAACTCTATTTAAAAATATTGGAATTATTATTGCTTTGATGAGCAATGTCTCTGTTAATAAGAATATATAATTAAAATGAAGTATTTTTTCTTCACCAATAAATAAAATCAGCAGAAAAAGTATAATACCCTGAACAGAAAGCATATTTATAAGGGCTTTTATACGACTTGTTGCTGCCATATATAACATAGTTAAGCCAAAAACTACTATCAATATATTTATCATTAAAATTTAATCTCCTTTATATATAGAAATTACTGTTAAAGCCAGAATAATTAATGAAATGGAACTCATCATAAAAGCAAATTGAAAAATATGAGTAAGCCTTAACCTTGCAAAAGTAGATTCAATAGTACCAATAATAATTGCAAGAGCAGATATTATCCCAACAAAAGCCAATATTGAATAGAGAATAGTCAGATTAGCAGGAATAATAATGTTTGCAATTAGTGAAGCAAATATGACAAGCTTCATCCAGGAACTATACATAATAATAGCTAAATCTATTCCTGAATTATCAAGGATCATTACCTCATGGATCATTGTTAATTCAAGATGAGTATTAGGATCATCAACCGGAACTCGGCACCCTTCAATTAACATCATAATTAATAAGGCAATAACTCCTAGTGCAATTATTAAATAACCAAGGTCATCACTTTTTTGTAAAATCAAAGACAGGCTTTTAAAAGAATAATTGCCGCTTAATGCCATTATTGATGATAACATTATGAAAAATGCCGGCTCTACTAACGTTGAAAAACTCGCTTCCCTGCTTGCGCCCATACCTTCAAAGCTGCTTCCTGTATCCATCGCTCCTGCAAGACTTAAAAATTTACCTAGCGCCAAAATGTATGCAAAGAGAATAAAACTTCCTTCAAAACTTAATATGGCTCTATGATTAAATATTGGAACAAGTAAACCTGCAAAAATTACAGAAGCTAATAGTAACGAGGGGAAAACTACAAAGATTTGAGATGTAGTAGTACTTATAATCTGACCTTTTTTTAGTAGTTTTACAAAATCATAAAACGGCTGAAAAATAGAAGCACCTTTTCTTCCTGCCCAAAATGCCTTGGTTTTATTTATCAGTCCAATAAATAAAAAGGGAAATATAAGCAGAAATAGTATATTTAAAATAATTTCAATCATTATTTAACTCCTATTGCACCTATTAAAGCAATAACAAGAAAGATTAATCCGTATGATATATATTGCTGCGTACTGCCACTTTGTATCCAGTAAAATTTTTCAAGAAGTCTTTTATTTATTCTTATTACAGGATAAATAAAGTAGTGTTCAAAGATATCATGGGCATGTAATTCAAAATGTGCCTCTTTAGGAAAGAGGTCCTTAGGCTTTTTAATAGTAAATTCTTTAACAAAAAACGGTTTTAAGAATGACAGAAAAGGGCTTGCATAAGATGAAGCAGTGTACTGCATCCTGTTAGTTCCAGCTTGATAGCTACAATCCCAGGTTTTATAGCTATAAACTTTCTTACCTTTGAGCATAAAGCTTCTTAATGCATAAATAATAATAAACAGGATTATAAAACCTAAGCCTGCAAGAGATATCGTTTTCAAGATATTTAATGGAATTACAGTATTTAATAACATTTGATCAGTTTTAATTAACACTAAAGCAGGGCTCTTGACCAGATTTATAGCATATTGAGGAAATAATCCTATTAAGAAAGTGAATAAAGCCAGAATCCCCATTGATAAAAGCATTATTGGACTGACTTCTTCTTGGACTAATTGGGATTCCTCACTTCTTGGCAACCCTAAAAACACAATACTAAAAGCTTTAGTAAAACAAAGTAAAGCCATAGTTCCAACTAATGCGAGAGAAGCTATTGCAAAAACTGAAACAATCAAAATAATAGGGCTATTAATCTCAAAACTATGTAACATGCCAAGATAAATCAAAAATTCACTGATAAATCCGTTTAATGGCGGCAATCCTGTGATTGCTATCGAACCTATTAGAAACATAAAAGCTGTATAGGGCATGGCTTTAATTAATCCACCCATTTTTTCAATATTTTTGATATGTGTTTTGTTATAAACTGCCCCAGCGCCAAAGAATAATAGTTCTTTAAATATCGAATGATTTAATATATGTAGAATACCACCAGAAAATCCTAAAAAAGCAATGAGTATATTATGATAAACAAGACCAAGCATTCCTATACCTATTCCAATTCCAATAATTCCTATATTTTCAACACTGTGATAAGCAAGCAATTTCTTTAAATCATGCTGCGCAATGGCATAAAGAACCCCAAATAGCGCTGAAATAATAGAGATAAACAAAACAAAATAAGAGATTTCTATGGAAGGCACATTCATCAGGGATAATATTCTTAATATTCCGTATATACCCGTTTTGATCATAACCCCGGACATTATTCCTGATATATGACTTGGAGCAGCAGGATGAGCTTTAGGTAGCCATGTATGAAATGGTACAAATCCTGCTTTTATTCCAAAACCTATAAATAAAATAATGAAAATTAAATTAGTTATATAATTACTGGATGCAAATATTTCTCTAAATGATGTAAAATCAAGACTTCCAGATTTAATAGTAAGCATAATAAAGCCCATAATGATAAATAATATGGATATATGCATCGTAATTAAGTAATTTATACCGGCAGAGATTACTTCTTTTTTCTCGTTATCAAATATAACAAGAAAAAATGATGATAAAGACATTATTTCCCATACAATTAGAAACGCTAAAACATTTTGCATTGTTACCACAAGCAGCATTGAGGCTATTAAAGTGCTTAAAAAGAAAAAATGAGAAGAGATAACCTTATTTCTGTTTAAATATGGCTTCATGTAGCCAATAGCATATAAAGTTCCTATAAAACTCATCACAGAAATGACTAAAATAAAAAACGCACTTAACGGGTCAATAATAAAGTCTACTTTTCCAATTGGCTCAGGCAAGTATACTCTTTTAGAGACAGTGATATTATTTAAAAGTACATTTAAAGCTGTGATTAGAACAAAAAACGTTCCTAACCCTGAAAATACACAAACAAATTTAGCTTTATATTTTTCAGCTAGAGGTATTGATAACAATCCACCTATAAAGAATAAAAATAATCCTAAATAATAGTATTCCATTTTGCCTTACCCTTTTCACGATTGTATTTTAGTCAAATAAAAACTCCCCATTTTAGATAAGGGGAGTTTAAGGTAATAAATTATTATCTACATTTGCTTTATATAAGTCTTCATCCCAATCATTTACGATTACTCTTATATAATAATTACAAAAAGCATCCATTTTTCTACCTGCTTTCAAAAATACAAAATACCCAATTAAATTGGGGAAAGCTTGTTATTTCCTTTAATTAGCTTATATCTAAAATTTACTCCTAAATGCTTTTTTAATCAAGAATTATTTTTATTAAGTTTTAGCATATAAATTGTAGTTTTTACTATTTCTTATTTTTAAAATAAGAAGCCTGCTTGAATAACTCAATTAGTCAAACTCTTTATTATAAACATTATTATAGAGATAATGCAGATGGTACTATAAAATCACTAAAAAAACCTGATCCTTATGCTGTGAAAATGAGTGAGCAGATAGAGAACTTATGCAGTGCACAAAGGGCACTATAGACTGTAGCTGTGATATAAGCGCTTCAAATGACGTATAAGCACAGAAAGTAGATTGGCTACACATATAATTATAAATATGTTGATGATCAGTTTATTAAAAAACCAAAAAACTAATAAACATGGGGTTGAATATATAAATATTTATATGAAACTAGCTCCTAACGCCTCTGACATTCAGAATGCAAAAGATGCAATTACTAAGTGGGAACTCTTGAAGGAAAGAAGCTAGACATTTATTATGATTGGCACAAATGAACTGTTTGTAATAATTATAATTTCAATATCTTTCATGATGCTTATAGGACTGGGCATTATAGCCTTATTAATGTTTTATTTGAACTTTATACGCTCATTAAATAAAGATGTAAACGAAATTAAACAAATTATTGCAAAAGAAAGTGAAAATAATCTTTGCTATTTTGAAATTTCCAGTTATAATCAATCCATTAAAATAACGTGGAGGCGACATGAAAAAGATCTTTATTATTTTTATGCTAATAGCAGCATCAAGTACAATCAGCACAGAATGCCTTGCTCAAAGCGCATGGGGCCAATTGCAGCAAACTGCCAGTGATAGTGATTCTGCATCTAACTCATATAGCGGTGGATCATATGATTATGAAGGAGCAAGAAATACTTCAGGGTATGGTTTTGATACTTCATCAGACTCTTCAGTTGTGGATTTAAGAGGTGCAGGCGACCATCCAACACCACAATTACTTAGAGATTCTGACGACTAAATTATAATAACCACATAAAATAACGTGGAGGCAACATGAAAAAGATATTTATTATTTTTATGCTAATAGCAGCATCAAGTACAATCAGCACAGAATGTTTTGCTCAAAGTGCATATGGACAGCTACAACAGACAGCCGGATATAGCAGCTCAGCAGCCAACTCTTATAGTGGTGGCTCATATGATCATGAAGGTGCAAGAAGCACTTCAGGCTGTGGCTTTGATAAAGATTGTGGTGGATCAGGTACAGTTGATTTAAGCCAGTCTAAAACACATACTCCATCATTACTGAGAAACTCTGATGGAAGTAATCCTTATGCTCCTAAACAATATAGAAGTTTAAAGACTACTCCTCCACCAATGCCAAGATAAGAGTATAATCGTTTTTTCAATTATCAAACATTCTATTTATAGGTGATAATAAGATTAACGGTTATGGATA
>AMFJ01021656.1_pt1 | contig 18658 bp, 16 predicted proteins | sample 427208 | NCBI WGS metagenome assembly AMFJ01 (sample SAMN02954298, study PRJNA114691) | groundwater metagenome | biome: aquatic; feature: subsurface aquifer; material: sediment; isolation source: subsurface aquifer sediment | place: USA: Rifle, CO | collected 2008-08
ATTTGCTAAAGTTTTTAAATCAACATCTTTTTTGTATTTTTCTTTTATGTAAGTAAAGGCATCTAATCTTTTGTGGAAAATTTTTGATTTATTATAATGTGCAAAAAAACCAACTTTTCTAAATACAGTACAAATTTTTGGTTCAACTCTACAAAAAAGTATTTCAATTCCAGTTTTTTCTATTTTATCAACTATATTTTCTATTACTTCTTGACCTGTGGCATCAATTTCTTGAACCGATTCAAGATCTAGAATAAGTACTTTTAACTTTGGTTTATCCGCCACAAATCATAGAAGCTTACCTTCGAAATATCCAGCATTTGCAAAATAAAGTGGCCCTGTAAATTGATAAAGTCCAACTGTATCAGATGTTTTAAGGTTAAAAAATTTAGAATCTTTTAAAACTCATTTTTCATTAAGTGATAATTCTGTAAAAGTAGGCTTCATAGAACGAAACAAGAAAAGTCATAGAGATAAAATAATTCAAATAATAATCCCCTCTTCTAGATTTGGTGCAAAATAAAGAGTTGCAATAAAAGTAATAACACCAACAATTCCATCATGCTTTTGAATCTTAAATGCATGAGTAATTGGTTCAATTTTTATCAAGTTAATAACTGCCATAATAATAACAGCTGCTAGAGTAGCTTGTGGTAAATGATACATTAAAGGAGTTAAAAAAAGTAGGGTTAAAGCTATAATTATTCCTGTTACAACTGAAGAAAAACCTGTGCGAGCTCCAGCTGAGAAATTTACAGCACTTCTTGAAAATGATCAACTCACAGGATATCCAGAGAAAAATGCAGACACAATATTAGCAAGTCATTGACCAACTAATTCTTGATTAGCTGAAACTTTTTGTTTTGATTGAGACGCCATTCATTTAGCTATTGAAATAGCTTCCATAAATCAAACTAAAGCAATTGTCATAGCTGTAGTCATAAGTCACATGGCTTTATCCATATCAAATGCTGGTAAAGCAAATCCTGGAAGTCACGATGGAATTTCTCATATTACACTTCAGCCAAGAGTTTTAAATTTAATATAATAAGAAATAATAGTAAAAATAGCAACAGTAATTAAAACTCCAGGAAGTTTAGATGAAATTTTTTTTATAATAAAAAGAGTAAGTAAAGATCAGGCTCAAATCATTAAAGTTAATAAATGAGTGCCTTTTATTGCATTTTTTATTACTTCATAAACTATTTGATATTGATGATCTCATTTTCCTGCTGCAACTCCAAAAATTTTATTTAATTGAGAAGTCGCAATAATTAGAGCTCAAGCGTTTGTAAATCATACTACAACTGGATGAGATAGGAAATTTACTATAATTCCAAGTCTAAAAAGTCATAAAAATAATTGAAATAATCAAACAAGTAATGCTAATAAAGCTGCATAAGCCACAAATCAGCTAGGATTAGAGCCGGCAATTGGCTCTAAAGCTGCTGCTGTCATTAGAGATACAATTGCTACTGGTCCAGTTGATAATTGTCTTGATGATCAGAAAAATGCAGCTATAATTACTGGTAAAAAGGAAGCGTAAAGTCAAATATAAGCAGGAAGTCAAGCAAGTTGTGCGTATGCCATAGATTGTGGAATAAGAACAAGCGCAACTGTAATACCTGCTATTATATCAGCTTTAAGGACTTTTGTATCCTTTAGTTCTCAAATCCAAGATTTGAATGGTGTAAATCTTAAAGTTAATAATTTTTTCATATAACTTTTTAAAAAATATTTTAAAACCGTAGTTTATATAAAAAAAAATTAAAAAATCAAGTTTTTTATTTGAATTATTTACTAAAAAGATTATATTCAAAGAAATACAATTTAACTTTATAAATTATGAAGACCTTTAAAAAAATTATTTTAATAATAATTCTACCTTTTTTTATATTATTTTTATTTTTATATAGAGAATATAATATCAAGAAAAGAGCAGATTTAACAAATACTACTACTCAAACTCCAAAAAATAATGTTGTATGTACAGAAGAATATTCTCCTGTTTGCTGAGAGGATAATAACACTTATTCAAATACTTGCGTTGCCGAAAAACAAAATAATGTATCTGTAAAATACACTTGAATCTGTAAAAATGAGGAAAATGTAGTGGAAGGTAATTCTTGAGAAACAATATGAGAGACAAATTTATGAGAAATACCAACTGAAAGCAATTGAGAAATTAGCTCAAATACGTGAGAAACTATAGGAAATAATCCAGATAGTTCAGATGAAACAATCTCAAATTCATGAACTACAAACTCTACTTGAGCCTTAACTGAGACATGAATACTTGATTGAGTTAAAATAATTAATTATTATAATTCAAATTTTAATTATTGATTTAGCCTACCAGCTAATAGCTATTATTCATGATTTGGAAGCCAAACTGGAGCAAGTCATACTCTGTGAATAAATTCTGGAACTGGAATATTAGATTTTGCAAATTCTGATATAAAAGTGTATTTTTATAAAAATAAAATAGTAGACGAGCTTAAGGATTCTCATTATTGATTTTATCAAAAAGATGCAAAAACTTATTTACAAATTTGAAATAATTCAATGATTGTAGAAGTAAATGCAGAAAAATCTGGATTAGAAAAAACTCTAAATACAATAATTAAAACTGTTTATGAAAAATAAATGAGGTTTTACTTTAGTTGAAATTCTAACAGCATCACTCGTTATTTGATTAACTATTTTTTGAGTATTAAGACTTGTGAATAACAATATTACCCAAGTTAATATTTTAGAGTGAGAAAAAGATAAAAATTTGATTTTTTTAAATACAAAAGAATGCACAAAATCGCTACCTTTCACCTATTTAAATACTCTTGTTTGAACATGAATTAGTATAAATTTTGGAGCGGATAATACCTGATGTTTTACTGGAAGCTATAATTCAAATCTCACATTTTCTGGAATAAATATAAAATCATATGAAAATAATGGTGACCAATCCGAAATTGAATATTGGAGCTATATTCTCGTATCTAGTTGAGAAACTGTAAATAATCTAAATATTGAAAATACAATAACGGATTGACGATACGAGAAAAAATTTAATTTCAAAGTTTTTAATTAAAAAGAAACCGCACCTTCCCTATTAGAGTTGGTGCGGTAATTATCAAAATAACCGGAAGACTCAGAGAGTCTTACTTAAGTGTGCAACCAGCACAGCTGCGATCGTTCTTGAAGGCCTTTTTGCAGCCATTCGAGTTAATCACCCGTCCATTCGAGCACTTCTTGACACTCTGAATCCCCTTCTGTGGTTTTTCTTTTGCCATGTTTTTCCCTCGCTTTAAAAAGGTTTTTTAGAAAGTTTGTAATCCGTTACAGTTCAGCATCACATCCTTGTGATATTTCCTGTGGTAAGAAGGGTTTTGAGGGTTTCAAATCCCCTTCCTCTTCTTCAGTTTGTTCCGAATTATCCTCAATCATTTTTTTCCTTTTTCCTCCATTAGTCAAGGATTGGTCTTAGTTTAAAAACAGACGAACTAGATAATAGTAAAAATAAATTCATTGTCAAATTTTTTTTAAATTTGCTTTTATTTTTTTATACATATACTAGCGCAATCCAATTTAAGTTTGGAGCAATTTTCTTTTTTGTAATTATAGGTAAAGAGTGTTCTTTATGTCTAGGTTCAAAATAGACAAAAAAGAAGATTTTTTAATTATTTAATATATTACATTATGAACTTTGCCGAGTTAGGTCTAAAGCCCGAGATTTTGGATGCTTTAGCCAAATTAGAATATACTACTCCTACCAAAATACAGGAAGAAGTAATTAAGGTTTCAGAGGATTGAAAAAACATTATAGGTCAATCTCAAACTGGAACTTGAAAAACATGAGCCTTTGTAATTTCTATTTTACAAAAAATAGACTTAACAAAACCCTGAATAAAAGCGATAATTCTAGCACCAACTAGAGAACTTGTAACTCAAACTAAGGACGAGATTTACGCAACTTCAAAATTTATGAACCTAAAATCTCTATCTGTTTACGGATGAGAACCAATTTATAAGCAAATTAAAATGCTTAATAAATGACAAGATATTATCATCGGTACTCCCGGAAGAGTAATAGATTTAATAGAAAGAGGAATTTTAAAAATAGAGGAAATCGAATTTTTTGTACTTGATGAAGTAGATAGAATGCTTGATATGTGATTTATTGATGATATTGATTTTATCTGGAATAAACTAAAAAATTTAAAACAAACATTTCTATTTTCAGCTACAATTACACCAGAAATTAAATGAATAGTAGAAAAATACTTATGAATGAATTATACGTTTATTAAGGCTGACACTGAACTGACTGTTGCTAAAATTGACCATTCATTTATAGAAGTACCTCACATTGATAAATATTCAATGTTAAAAAGATTTATTATAAAACATCAATCAGAAAAAACTATAGTTTTCGTGCAAACAAAAAGAGATACAGAAGTGCTCGCACAAAAATTAGTAGAAGATGGTCTTAAGGCCACTTATCTTAATTGAGATATGAGACAAAGAGAAAGATTTAGAGCTTTAAAAGATTTTTCAGAGTGAGATTCAAATATCTTTATAGTTACAGATGTAGCGTCTAGATGATTAAATATGAAAAATATTGAGCTAGTAGTAAACTACGATGTACCAAGTGATCCTGAATCATACATTCATAGAATTGGTAGAACATGAAGAGCCTGAGCTACGGGTAAAGCTGTAATGTTAGTTTCTAGATGAGAAAAACTAGCACTTAGAAATATTGAAAAAAGAAATAAAATCACAATTAAACAAGTTGACGGAGAGTGAGATGAAATAAAAAGAACTGACAAACCAGATGATTATAGAGCGAGCGGAAGATGAGGAAGTACTAGATCTAGATTTGACAGAAAACCATCAGGAGGAAGAAGTTCAGGAGGTTCTAGATTCGGATGAGAAAGATCTTCATCTTCATCATCTTACAGAAGTAGTTCTGATTCAAGAACATGAGAGAGAAAACCATTTGGCGAAAGAAAAGAATTCGGGGAGAGAAAACCATTCTGAGAAAGAAAGGACTTTGGCGAAAGAAAACCATTTGGCGAAAGAAAGAGTTTTTGAGATAGAGATTCTAGTTCAAGATTTTGATGAGAAAAGAAAGAATTCGGAGAGAGAAAATCTTTCGGAGACAGAAAACCTTTTTGAGATAAAAAAGAGTTTTGAGAAAGAAAACCATTTTGAGAAAGAAGTTCTAGTCCTAGATTTTGAGACAAAAAGGATTTCGGAGAAAGAAAGAGTTTTTGAGAAAGAAAACCATTTGGTGAAAAGAAGGAATTCTGAGAGAGAAAAAGCTTTTGAGGTCCTAGTAAGTTTTGAGAAAGAAAACCATTCGGAGATAAAAAGCCATTTGGTGAGAGAAAACCTTTCGGAGAGAAGAAAAGTTTTTGAGAAGAAAAATATTATTCAAATAAAGAGGATCTAAGAAAAACTGAAATTTCAAGAGATAGGAAAACATCAGGAGATATTTCAAAAAAATGAAAATGAGAATGATTTAAGAGTAATTTCTCTAAATCAAAAAAACCTTATGTTTCTAAAAGAAGAGAGGATTAGTCTATTATTTCAAACTCCCACTTCTGTCATTTCGAGTGATAACGAGAAATCCCTTTAAATCAAATCTTTTGAGACTAAATTTATAGAAAAGTTAAACTTGGAAATTATAATTTCCAAAAGAGTTTCTAAAAGGGATTTCTCACTTTGTTCGAAATGACAGTTGATGAAATTTAATTTAAAATATAAAGTAGATTCCCATCTTCATGGGAATGACATTAATTTTTAATTAATACTCAAAAAAAATCCCAAAAATTAATTTTTGGGATTTTTTTGTTTTGTTTTTATTTGAGACTATTTTAGTCCTTTGTTATAAAAGCCATATTCATATCCTTTAACACTAGGTAATTAGGATTTTCTATTGATTCCATTATGTTGGTTGTATTTTCTTCTGAAATACTATTTAGAGACTCAACTTCAGCTATTTTCATATTAAGTAAATTCTGTTCAAACATTAGTGTTCTTCTTTCTAATTCTAGATTTCTTATTCTATATCATTTTGTAGCATTAACATTGAGCGACCAAACGTAGTAAATTCATAAAAATCAAATCATTAATATTGTAAGAATGTAGGTGTTGGTAAAAGACATCTTATAGTTTTCTCTTGAGGTTTTTCTTTCTGAGAAAAAAGGAATCTTTCATCTTTTCATTACAATTATATTTGGATTCATTGATTTTTATAAAGTTAAATTATATTATTTATTTTCTTTAATACTCTTAACTTGGAGCTTCTAGATCTTGGGTTTGAGTCTAGTTCATTTTGTTTTGGTATAAGTGGTTTTTTGTATACTTTCTCGAGAATTGGCTGAGTCATATTCATTCCTGTTATTTGATTTATTTCTGTTTTTATAAATTCATTAAATGTCTGTTTTACTATTCTGTCTTCCAGAGAATGAAAGCTAATTACTGAAATTATTCATCCAACATCTAGTAATTTAACTGCATCCTGTAGACTTTCTTTTAATGCACCAAATTCGTCATTTACTTCAATTCTGAGTGCTTGGAATACTCTTAATTTTGATTTTGGGTCAAAGCTCGAGCCCTCAATTATTTCCAGCAAATCTTTAGTTGTCTTTATTTCTTTTTCAATTCTAGCTTTTAATATATTGTCTATTATAAATTTTGATTTCTTTTCTTCTCAATACTCTCTAAATACTCTGTATAAATCGTTTTCACTGTAATTATTTACTATGTCTTTTGCGGTAAGTCAGGATTTTCTATCAAATCTCATATCTAGTGTTCCCTCTCCTCTAAAAGAAAATCATTTATTTTCATCATCGAAATGAACGCTACTTACTCACAAATCATAGTATATTCAAGTCACTTTGTCAATTCATATTTTATTTAATTCAAATTTCAGATTTCTAAAGTTTGAATTTATAAAGTATATTTTAATATTTTTTTCTTTTATATACTCTCAAATATTTTTGTCTATATTCAAACTTGCATTATTCAGATTATCCTCATCAGCATCAAATCCTACAAATATATCTCACTTATTTAACTTCCCTATGATTTTACTCGCATGTCCACCTAATCCAAGAGTGCAATCAACTACTATATTTTGTCTATTTCAAGCTATTTCTATGCTATCGACTAATTCATTTAATAAAACAGGTATATGTCAGAATTTAGGTTTTTCCACTTTGTCAAAAAAATGTTAAAAAGTCACTTTGTCTACTAAAATCTATTTCATACTCCAAAATCTAATCTTTTTTGCTCTATTGTCAAATAAAAAACAAAAAATCTCCCCAAAAAAACTATTGACAAACCAAAAAAACTATTCCCAGTACCACCAGAAATAGTTTTTGACATTTTGTTAACAATGAAATTAATTTGCCGGAAATGTTCAGGCAAAAGAAAAATAATATATAGATGATGATGTATAAATATAAGTTACACCATTAGTATCGATATATCCAAGACAAGCTGATACAATATTTGTATTAGACCAACATGTAGAAGGTATATAAATACCTACAGATGGTCTACATTCTACAGGTAAGGTTCATATTACAGTACTCCAACTTGGTATAATATTTCCGGATGTATAATTAACATGTCATTTAATTTGTAAAAAACTTCCAATGCGACGACAGCCAGCATTTGACGTTGTCCATCAAGTATTAGGTGTAATAGTACTCCATCCAGTTGTACTTGTAATTCAACCATTAACAGTAAGAGTATCAGTTGGAGTAGATGTTCATATTCAAACTTTTCAAGCTGAATCTATAATCATTTCAATTGTTCCGTCAGCTCTTCTAAAATTTAAAGGAACTCAAGTGCCAAACTTACGAATACTATCATTAGTCCATAGAGTATTACCGGCAATAACACCATTTGATGCATAAATATTTCAAACAACATCTAATGGATAACCTGGAGCATTTGTTCCAATTCCGACATTTCAAGTGGTATAATAACTAGCTAATCAGTTAGTTCACCAAACTCTTGAGTTTAAACTATTTAGATTATCTATCATTTGATTCCATGAACTTGCAGTTAGTCAACTTCAGGTTCAAACTGGAGTCATAACACTCCGTCCGGCAGCATATACAATAATAAATATTCAAATACTGAGTATAAATCATAATCAGATTATCACTCAACTTCAAAGTTTTTTGAAAAATTTTTTTATTAGGGTTTTTACCCCAAGAGTATTTGTTTCACTGCGCATAAAAAAATAGTTAAATTGTAAATTACCCCACCTAGCCTCCCCTAAAATATGGGAGGGATAGATTTTTGTGTGAGCATTGTAATATATTAAAAAATAAATGCAAATTTTTGTTTTGATTTTTTGGGGAAATTTAATATAATCAGAATTAGTTAATAATAATTAAAAATTTATGCTTAAGCTTGCTATTAAAAATCCTTCGATAAATTTTAAAACAGAAATATTTGAAGATGTTTATGATTTATCATTATATATAGTTTCTCAATTTGAGCAGTATTCATTAAAAAAATTAAATGATAATGAAATAACTGATGAACTTAGAAAAGAGGCATTAGAGTGCAGAAAAAGAGATAGTAATTATTTTATAAAAATATAGAGTATGCTTTTTTCTAAAATAGTAGAAGATCCAAAAATACTCACTTATTTAAATGAAAGAAATTTACTAAAACAATACAAAAAAGCTAAAACATTTTTGTTATTATGATTATATGCAAATGTTGATTTTTGATTGAGAGAACCAAAAAAAGATGAAATTTATTATTTTCGTATAAACAAACAATTTAGAGCTTATTGTATTATAGAAAAACAAGAATTAAGGATTTACAAAATAGATAATCATCAAAACTAAATTTCCCTAAAAAATTTTTGCAAAAAAGTAGTTTTTTTATATAATCCAGAGCATTTAAGAAATTATTTTATTTTATTGTTTAATTAAGACAAAAGTGTCATTTAAGAAATCGAAAATTAAGAAGGAAGAATTGGGCGAAGTGATTATGGATAAAGTACAAGAACTTAGAAATAATTATTTTAATGCTAAGAAGAAAAATATAGTATCTGGGATTTTACTTGGTGTTTTTTGAATTTTTATAATTTGAGCTTTAGCGCTTTTTACATATTCAAAAATTTCGGATTTTAAGATAGATTTTAGTTTTATGAATTTACTTAATATCTGAGGATTTTCTTCTATTGACCCGACAAAAGATAAGATAAATGTACTACTAACGGGAATTTGATGAGGAAGTCATGAATGAACAGATTTGACTGATACAATAATACTCGCCTCAATTAGTCCGAATAAAAAGACAGTTTCTATGCTTTCTATTCCGCGTGATTTATATGTGTCTTATCCAACTGGATGAGCCTGAAGAGTTAACGAGCTTTATACAAGATGATTAAAAAAAGAATCAGAAAAAAATGCAATGAATTATTTAAAAGAAAAAGTTGAGGAAATTACTTGAGAAAAAATAGATTATTATGCTAATATTGATTTTGATGGATTTACAAAATTTGTAGATTTATTGGACGGCATAGAAGTAAATGTACCAAAAGATTTGGAAGATAGAGAATATCCAGATGGAAATTGGTGATATGAGGTATTTTCTATAAAAAAATGAGTGCAAACTCTTGATGGAAAAACAGCTCTAAAATATGCCAGAAGTCGTCACTCAACTAGTGATTTTGACAGGTCTTTGAGACAACAATTAGTAATAAAAGCCATTAAAGAAAAATTATTTGATTTAAAATATATCTCAAGTCCATCAAAACTAAAAGCTCTATTTTATACACTAAGTTCTAATATAAAGACCGATTTGACTTTAAAAGAAATAATATCACTTGCCGGGATTGCAAAAGGTATTCCAACTGAAAATATTTTCTCATTTAATTTAAATACAAGTTGCTTTGATTGAGATTGCAATATTTGAGGTTTTCTGTATTATGGTGATAGAAATGCATTTGGTGGAGCATCTGTTGTACTGCCAGAATGAGCCACTGCATCGAGCGTTTCGTCTTATAAGGATATAAATAAATTTGGAAATTTAGTGTTTAACTATCCAGAAATATTTGTAGAAAAAAATGAAATAGTATTTGTAAATACTACAAAAGTTGGATGACTTGCGAGTAAATTTGCAAGTAATTTGAAAAGATATTGATTTAATATTCCAGATAAAGATTCAATTTTTAGCACGAAAGACAAATTTGAAAAAACAAAAATAAATTATATCTGGGATAGCGAAAATAAAATTTGAGTTAGTCCAGAAAGTAAAACTCTAGAAGCACTTTCTCAGTTTATATTTACCACGCAAGAAAAAGTAGTCGACTTTAGTTATACCAAAAATCCAAATACAAAAATAGAAATTATTCTTTGAAGTGATTATCGTTTATTCCTAAATAATTAATTATGAACCAATTTACTAAAAATCAATTAAGTAAAAAAATATCGGAAAAATATCTTAGCGTTATGAAAAGTTGAGATAAAAAAATGATTTTAGCTCACGTATGATTTCTAGTTTTATGACTTGCAGTCGTATTTTTTGCAATTGTACGGATTTTGTATATTCGTGACTTACCTTCTATAAATACACTTTGAAATGATATATTTCCAGAGAGTGTAATAATTTATGACAAGAAATGAAATGAGCTTTATAATCTTTATTCAAAAGAAAAAAGAACTTCAGTTGATATTTCTCAAATTTCAAAAACAATGCAAGACGCTATAATAGCGACTGAAGATAAGACTTTTTTTACTAATAAATGATTTGATTTTAAGTGACTAATTAGAGCTTGACTTAATTATATTTCAGGAAAATCAGACAAAATTCAATGAACTTCTACAATAAGTCAGCAATTAATTAAAAATAGTTTTCTAACCGCAGAGCGCTCTATAAAGAGAAAAGTTCAAGAATTATATCTTTCATACAAACTTAATTCAAGCTTTTCTAAAAATAAAATACTAGAGCTTTACCTAAATAAAATATCATTTTGAAGTAATGCATTTGGTATTGAAGAAGCATCAAAGACATTTTTTGGAAAACAGGCAAAAGATTTAGGAATTTTAGAAAGCTCAATAATGAGCTCTATTCCAAAATGACCAACCTATTATTCTCCATACAATCATCGTGACAGATTAATGTGATATCTATATGTCTACAAAGAAGAAAGTCCAAAAGATATTATAAAAATTGATGAAACTGAAAATCCTGCTTTTTATAAACCCCTAAAAGATAAATTAAAATCTATCATAACAGACGCAGAAATTACAAAAGTAAATGAGAATACAACTAAAATTTGTAAATTAAATAAAGGCTTCTTTAAGTCAGATTTTAAAATAGACTGAGCTTGATGTATTCAGCTTGATTATAATGATATGTTAACATTTTTAAATAGTATAAAAATTCCATATTCAGATTTAAATTTAGAAAAACCAAACGAAGATCTAAAATGATATATCCTAGAATACAATACTTGAAGAAAAGATTTTGTACTTGGAAGAATGCTTGAAGACACCAAAATCAAAGAAAATGAATACAAAAATGCGCTTGTAGAATGAATTGATTTTAAATTTAGAAAATACACTGAAAATATTAAATATCCTTTCTTTATTTTTTATGTGAAGGAATTTCTTGAAAACAAATATTGAAAAGATTTTGAAAGTGCAGGATGATTAAAAATATATACTTCAATAGACCCAGAATTACAGGACAAAGCTGAGGAACTTGTGAAAAAACAAGTAGAAATAAATAAAACAAAATATTGAGCTAGAAATGCAGCCTTAGTAAGTATAGATAACAAAACCTGACAAATTCTTGCAATGGTTGGTTGAGCGGATTATTTTGATGTAAATGCCGGAGCAAATGTAAATATTATAACATCAGAACGCCAGCCTGGATCTAGTTTTAAACCAATTGTTTATTCTTATGCTATTGAGAAAAATCCTATCTGACCAGAAACTCCAATATATGACAATGATACGAAATTTGGAGAATGGGAACCAGATAATTATGACTCAAAATTTATGGGAAGAATGCCACTTAGAAAAGCTTTAGGTTATTCTAGAAATATTCCTGCCATAAAAGTATTTTTCTATGCAGGATGAGAAAATGAAATAGTAGATTACGCAAATTCACTCTGAGTAAGTTCACTCAAAAAATGAAGTTATTATGGGTGACCTTTGGCAATTTGAACTTGAGAATTAAAACCATTAGAGTTAGCACAAGCCTACAGTGTATTTGCAAATTGATGATATAGAAAGGATATAACTCCAATAGTGAAGATTGAAGATTCAAAATGAAATATTATTGAAGATTTCAAGGATAGCGAATGAGAACAAGTCTTAAGTGATGCAGCGGCTTATGTAATAACTGATATACTATCAAATCCAGCAAATAGACCAAATGATTTCTGGAATAATGTACTCACTCTAAAATGAAGAAAAGTTGCAGCAAAAACCTGAACTTCAAATAAAAATACTACAGTGGCTTGAAAGAAAAAAGAAATTCTACCAGGAGATCTCTGGACAGCGGGTTATACTCCACAAATTACCACAGTAGTTTGGGCTGGAAATACTGATTGATCTGCCACAAAATGAAGCTGTGATTGACTTAATTGTGCTGCTCCAATCTGGCATTCTTATATGGAATTTGCTCACAAGAATCTTAAAAAAGAAGATTTTATAAAACCAAAATCTGTAATTTCAGCTACTATCTCAAAAGCATCTGGAAGACTTGCTTCTGATAATACTCCAGATGACCTAAAAGTTACTACAATATTTGCAGTAAAACCTACTGAATACGATAGTGGAGGTAAAAAAATTGAAGTAGATGCCACATGTAATTGAAAAGTAACTGACGAAACTCCACCGGATGCAATTAAGACAATTTATATGTGATCTAGTATGTCCCCTATTATTGATTCTTACGACAAATCTTGGTTAAAAACAATTTGATATTTTACGGCCGATTCTTATTTTACAGGAACACTTCTTGATACTCCGTGTGATAGATGATCTAAAGATAGTGCCGGAATAAGTATCTCATCAAATCTGACAAATGATGAGATTATCTGACAAATAAGCAAAAAAGTAGAAATTAGATATGATGCTAATAATCCTATTATTAAAATAATAATTTCTAAAGATGGTAAAATATATAAAACTATTCCAGTAGATGACTTAAAATGATGAAATATAGATGAAACCATAGATTTCACAAAAGACACAAATTGAAGCTATGAAATAAGTATTAAAGCTATAGATTCGTTCTATTATTCAAATGAAGTTAAATATATAATAAATGTCTGAGAAAAAACCATACAAAATACAAATTCTTGAACAAGTGAAAATAGCTCAAATGTAATTACACCAAATCCAGTTAGCCTAGAAATTACAAATCCAACAAATGGAAAGGTAAATATTTATAAAGACCAATTTTTTAATCTAAGATGAACAGTGAGCGCCGTTCCTGATGTTTTAAATGTATATGTTGACGGCTCTTTATTTAAAATTCTCGAGTGAACTAAAAATTTCTTGGTGCCTATTAATGAAGACAATACTCTAGAAGTCTGACAACACTCTGTTAAAGTAGAAGTTATCTCCGGGTGAAAAACTGTAATTAAAGAAATAAGCGTAACTGTTTTGGCTAGATAAATTAAAACTCACTAAAAAAAGACTTCAAAGAAGTCTTTTTTTAGTATAAAAATTTTGAGTTTATCTAACTAATAAGATCTATTTCTGAAGTTGAAACATTTTCTTTTGTAAATTTTGAAAGTTTAGCAGTTCAAACAATTAAATTAAGTGCTCTAATTTGATCTTTAGGTGGATCTATAAACTGAATTCAATATCTTTTATTATTCTCAGGATCAGTCAAAATACTTCTAACTTCTCAAACAAGAGAAAATTCATCATTTCACATAAAAAAATCAAAAGATAATTTATCTCAAACTTCTTTTGGGATTGAAGATATTATCTGTAATCAACCGGCACTAATATTTGATAAAATATCATCACTTACTATCTGAGGGTCACTCAGATTAACTGTCTTTACATTAATATGTTTATCGATAATTTCATTACTTTCAACTCTTAAGTGTTCGCGAACACAAGTTCTTGGATCGATTGGATTAAATTGCAAAGGTTCTTCATCTCCGTTATATACTGGTAATTTATGTTCTTTTAATAAATCAGGAGAAAATTTTATAACTCTCTTTTCTGGTTTTTTAATTTCTATATCTGGAGTCTTTTTAACTTCAGGTAAAATACGACTATACATATCCACAACTCTAGCCTGAGCATCTACAACTGGCTTTGAAACTGGTTTAGCTTTCGCTAAATCAGCCTTTTTAACCTCTTTTTCCCTATTTCCTCAGAACAATGATTTGAAACTAAATCCCATAATTTAAGTTATATTAATTATTTAACTTCACTTAATATTATCATATTTGTTAAATTTTGTCAAAAATTGAGAGCTCTAAATTTTCAAATAAGAATTTTTGCTTTATATCTGAATTTATGTTAAGATTATAGTGTTTATTAAATGTAACATTATAAATGCCAATAGAAAAAGATATAGTATTTTGAGAAAAACCAAAAACCGGTGTAATTTCTGATAAAAAAGAAGCTCTAGATCCTTATAAATGTATGAGGATTGATTTTAGGAATGAACTCAATAAGGAAATATCACATAAATCAGAAAAATATATAAACAAATATAAAAAAGAGTGATGGGATAAATTTTTTGAATCAGATATTAGAGAAATAAGCAAAGAACCATATCTTACTAGGGCTATTCTAGATTATGTTTTAAAGGAAAATACAAGATATATTTTTGAGTATGATTATATACTAAGAACACTTCCATACTGAGAAGAATACATAAAAAAAGGGTTGAGTGATAGTAATATGGAGTCTTTTGCAAAAAAAGACCCGGAGGGATTTCTGGTATTCTCTAGTTTAAAATTTTGGACATATTACAATATAGTTAATTGGGATTTTATATGAAATCTAAAAAAAAGGACTAAAGATAAATATTCTAAGACTTTTGAAAAAATAATAAATGACAATCTTTCATGAATTAATGTAGATGAACTTAGATTATATGCCCAAAAACATCCAGAAAGAATTCTTTGTGAACTTAGTATATTTAGTTTTAAAAATCCTCTAATGAAAGAGTTGACTGAAATTGCTATTAGTAAAGAAAATCTTACTAAAATATGCATATCATATCCTCATTTGATTTTCTCTTTTTTTCATCTTTTTTCAAAAAAACCTTATGCAAAAGATATTTTTAAGCTAGCTGTATCAAGAGACCCAGTTACTTTTTTAGCTAATATGGGCTCACCTTATAGTACTATTTATCCATTTTCTTATGAAGAAATGGAAATTTTTAATGAAATAGCTTTAAGTGAAGAATCTATTATGAATTGACTATTAAGGAATCCTTATAAAGGATGAAACAATGATTCTGCATATTCAGTGGTTTGGTTATTAAGTGATAAACCTTATTTTGCTAAATATATTGAAACAATTTTAGATTTTGATATTTGAGTTTGATTATTAGTGCTCAGGGTTCCTGAATTTGTAAGAAAATTAAAACAATGTTGACGATGATCTTTAGAAGAGATAATAAAAAGAGTTTCATTTAATTTTAAAGACACGAAAAATGATGGAAATAAATACTTGAATTTAGTAAAAATAATAAACAATCTTCATGAAGAAAAAGATGAACTAAGATTTCTAATAATAGAAAATCTTAATTCTAAGGAATTATATAGTTGTGTAGTTGAATGAAGAGAAGAAATATTTACTTCATCTTTTTATTGAATATTAAAAAGAATTAATTCCTCTCTAGAAAGAGAAGGAAAGGATTTCTATGATTTATTTGCTTCTCAAAATTTTAAATGAGTTGCCGTATTTCTAGAGGCTGTAAGTTCATATGGACAAGTAGATAAATTCCTAAATTCAATTAAAAAAGAAAGATTAGTTAAAATTCTGGATGTGTTAGTATTATCAATCAAATCTGATTTAAGAAATTCAATAGCATTTATTGATATTGTATCATCTATAAATGATAAAGAAATATTAAAGTATATTGGAAATAATATAAAATTAAAATATAGAGATCCAAAAACCTGAACTACAGAAAAAGATCGTCTTTGAGTAATTGGGAAAAAACTTAAGGATAAATTTGACGATCCATTTTTTAAAGATGAATTACCTGATAAATACACTATTCCAAAATTAGATTCATTAAAATCAACTGAATTATTTGATAAAAAAAATAGAAATATACAACAATATTTTTTCTATAATGATGACGATGGTAGAAGTTCTTTTGAAAATTTTATATCAAATTATAAAAATGATAAAGACTGGAAAATAGAAGACCATAATACATTTGTAATAGTGAAGTCAAATGTAGCTAAAGACTGAAAACAAATTAATATATTTGCAAATAAACCAGAATCAGATAAAACAAAATCAAATATATCTGATTGAATTGATGATATGAATACATTTATGAAAAATAGTTCTCCAAGTATGGAACCAACTGTAATAGTACACAGATGACATAGTTATCACACAAAAGGCACTATTAATAAAATACCTTCAAATGCAAAAATGGTATTCCTAGGTTCATGCTGAGGTTTTCAAAATATCTCACTAGTGCTAGATAAAGCAAAAAATTCTCATATTATCTCAACTAAATGAACCTGAACAAAATTTGTAAATGACCCATTATTTAGGGAAATCAATAACTCAATTCTTTCTGAAAAAGAAATTATATGGAAAGATATTTGGAATAAATCAGATAAAAGATTTAAATGAGACCCAAAAGTATATGATAATTTTCTAAAATATGTCAGACCAGATGAGAATTTATGAGCATTATTAAAGAGTAAATTAGACAAAATGGATTAAATTTCACACTAAAAAATTCTTAACTTTCGTTAAGAATTTTTCATAGATATTTATACCAAAAGACTCAAAGTCTCATACTTGTCTTCTATAATTTCTCTATTTGTTCTATCAATAATATTTGAGGCATCATAATCATCGCGGATATTGTATCCAGCTTTTGATTCTTTTTTGAGAATTTCAAGTGGAATATAATTTCCTTTTTGTGTTTTTCCTATTGTTACGCGTACTCGTTTTCCATCAAGATATCCTTTAAATATGAATAGATTTTCTTCTTTTTTAAGAAGAATAAAATTTCTAGACAATCATACGTCATGTTTTGAAATAAGCGATACTAATTCGCTTTTTATATTCGGACTAAAATGGGAAAGTTCCTTCCCAAAAGACCTTGTAATTATAATCATTTTGATTGCAAAGTTTTAGATAAAGATTTCATAGATTTGCTTGTTTTTGCTGATTTCCATGAATTATCGATAATCTCTTCATCAAGACCAACTTTAATAATATCAGGAGCATCTGAATAAGTTTTCATAAAACTCGTAAGAAGAAATGTCATAGAAAGACCCTGACGTTTTGCTTGTTCTTCAAAACGCTTCTTTAGATCAGTATCAGTTCGTACAAGAATAGAAGCAGTCATATTATTTGAATTATAAACTAAATTATTCAAACACAGTATATATCTTTTTGCTATATTTTCAAATAATTTTTTAAAAATATATATCTTTAGAATTTATAAATTAGTTTAAAGAAAATAAGACAAATTGATTTTGATGAACTTATATAGTTTTTTGCAATAATTTAATTTTTATGTTATAATGACTTTGAATTTAGTTTTTAATATTAATTTTTATGAGTAAAAGAACACTTTTAGATAGAACTATTGGTTCTAATTTAGTTCAATGAGTAATTGATGAAACTGTATGAAATTTGACACAAAAACATTTTCAAACTCCACATAGAGATTTGAAAAGGGCATTGGAAAAATACGCAAGAGATATTTGAAGAGCTGTACTTACAAATCAATTCACTGTAGATATAAAAGATAACGATTGGAAAAATAATCTTGATTCACGAACAAGTGACACTCTTCTAAAAAGCTGAAAATTAGATGGAATAATTACTAAGACAAAATGAGAAATTAAAAGTCAATTTCCAAAACTTATATGAGAAGTTGAATGACTTAATATTTATAGTCTAAAAAAAATCGCAATATATACAGCATATGTATCTCATGTACTTAATAATAAATTGGATCCTGAAATTTTAGAATGAAATCCTGAGGATATTCAAAAAGAATTAATGAGATTATATTGAAAATTACAAAAACAAGGTACAAATGTTTTGATGGTAAATGATAATTCAAATCCTGAAGAAGTTGCTGAAGCAATTAAAGAAATAATTGATAGTCAAATTTTAGAAACACAGAATTATAATTCACAAAGTATCTAAAAATAAGTGGGAATTTTTTTGAAATCATATAAATAAAAAAATTAAATTTCACACTAAAAAATTCTTAACTTTCGTTAAGAATTTTTTGTTTATTTTTTGGCAGGGCTACGGAGAATCGAACTCCGGTTTACTGGATGAAAACCAGCTGTCCTGACCACTAGACGATAGCCCCAAAAAGGTCATAAATGTATGTATTGGAATATGGTCGGGAACGCGAGACTCGAACTCGCAACCCCACGCTCCCAAAGCGTGTGCGCTAGCCAATTGCG
>AMFJ01008023.1_pt1 | contig 18642 bp, 18 predicted proteins | sample 427208 | NCBI WGS metagenome assembly AMFJ01 (sample SAMN02954298, study PRJNA114691) | groundwater metagenome | biome: aquatic; feature: subsurface aquifer; material: sediment; isolation source: subsurface aquifer sediment | place: USA: Rifle, CO | collected 2008-08
AAACGAACTAAACACGCTTGTTAAAGAATCACATTATCAAAAATTTACACTATGGTACTATATAGGCCATAATACGGAAGTTTGTTTAGGGATAGCAGCCATGGAAATAAAATACTTATGAGCTTTCGAATCGAAAAACTATCAACCGATAAGCTAAAAATCATTTTCTCCGGACGACTGGATGTTGATAGCGTGGCCAAGCTTTGGGATCCGTGCACAACGATCGTTACCCAGAACAGTCCTACTTCGTTAATTCTTGATTTTAAAGATGTTGCCTATTGCGATGGGGCTGGTATCGCATTGATACAAACACTACGCAAGCACCAAATCGAGCAAAAACTGGATTGCATAATTGATAACCTACAAGCCGACTTTCAAAATTTGTTGCAATACATTGACCAACAACCTGATAAACCTAAACAAGAAATAGCATATGACGAAAAATTCTCCGAGCATGTTGGGCGTGTTACTGTTGATTTTTTGAAAATTTTTCATGAGAACATTGTTTTTTTAGGCATCCTCTCCTATCAGTTGTTTTTTACTTTGTTAAACCACAAGAAAATTCGCTGGCGAGACTCTTTAAGATTTGCTGAAGAAGTTGGCCCCCAAGCTTTGCCGATTGTCGCGCTTATTGGTTTTTTAATTGGATTGATTTCAACCTTTCAAGCCGCACCATCATTTAAGCAATTCGGCGCACAAGTTTATATGATCAATTTGGTCGGCTTGGGTTTGGTAAGAGAAATGGGCCCTTTATTAACGGCCGTTTTGCTCGCGGGTCGCACGGCCTCATCTTTTGCCGCGGAAATCGGTACCATGAAGATCAATCAGGAAATTGATGCGCTAAAAACTATGGGGCTCAATCCAATTCGTTTTTTAGTTGTTCCAAGAATTCTTGCTACGATGGTGATAACACCAATATTGGAGTCTTTTTTTATTATATTTGGCTTGCTTGGGTCAATGGTGGTAATGAGTTCAATAGGATACACAACCGATACCTTTATGAACCAATTACATCAAGCTATTGATTCAACAGATTATATTGGCGGATTGATCAAAGTTTTTGCATTTGGTTTCGTAATTGCTGGTGTTGGCTGTTTGCATGGTATTAAAACCCGTTTTGGTGCTAGAGCTGTCGGTCAATCTACTACTCAGGCAGTAGTCAGCAGTCTAATAATGCTCGTTGCGGTCGATGGCATCTTTGCATTAATATACTATGTGCTGGGGGTTTAATGCATGAATAATCCAATCATTGAGGTGCAAAACCTAAAAGTGCAATATGATTCCAGGATAATTTTAGAAAATATTAATTTTAAAATTCATCCAGGTGAGATTTTTATGATTGTAGGAGGATCGGGGTGTGGTAAGACAACCTTATTGAACCACATGATTGGTCTTTTGGAACCTTCGGCTGGGAATATTATAATTGATGGACAAAACATTAATCACGCCACCGAATCTCAACTGCTAGGAGTACTAAGAAAAATCGGGGTGCTCTATCAAAGCGGTGCTTTATTTGGCTCGATGACTTTGTTGGAAAATATTAGGTTGCCATTGGAGGAATTAACACAACTACCCCCAGCTGCCATCACCGAAATTGTGCATAATAAATTAAAAATGGTGGGATTGGATGGATTCGGCGACTACATGCCAGCTCAAGTTAGCGGAGGCATGCAAAAACGAGCTGCTATTGCTCGTGCAATGGCTCTAGACCCCAAAATATTATTCCTAGATGAGCCTACATCTGGACTAGACCCCATTAGTTCTTCTGAACTTGATGAAGTTATAGTAAAATTGTCCCAGATTTTAGGAATTACTTTTGTGATTGTATCGCACGATCTTTCAAGTATTTACAAAATAGCACAACGCGTTATTCTGTTACATGAAGGGCAAATAATTGCCATGGGGAACCCTGAGGAGTTGGGTAAAAGTTCTGACCCTCTAGTAAAACGCTTTTTTGCACATAAATTGGTATAGCTAAATGAATAATAGTAACGATATCAGTTATTTTAAAATAGGGACTTTCGTTTTGGTTGGCATGGGCTTGATAATCTTTGCCTTATTGGCGTTTGGTTCAAGTAAGCTATTCCAACCTATTGTTTATATTGAAACTTATTTCGAAGAATCAATTCAAGGGATATCTGAGGGCACACCAGTAAAATATCGCGGCTTGCAAATTGGCTATATTAAAGATATTGCCTTTACTAATGAAATATACAAAAACCTTAAGGATTCTGATGCAGAAATGCACAACCGCTCTATTTACGTAAAAATAGCAATTACCTCAAAATTATTTACACAACTTACAAAAAGCATGTTCCTAGTGCTATTAACGAAAGAGGTGGAACAAGGACTAAGGGTTAAACTAGTGGCCCAAGGGTTAACCGGACTCAGTTACCTCGAACTCAATTATGTTGATCCAAAATCCAGCCCACCGCTCACAATTAACTGGCGACCCAAAGATTTTTATATCCCCTCTGTACCCAGCACCCTAACCAGATTAAGCGAAAATGCTCAATACATCATGAACGAATTAAAAGATATAAATTTCAAAAAGGTATTTCAGGACATTAACCAATTAACTGTTTCTCTTTCTCAGGTAGCCACCAAAACTGACTACTCCTTAAGCCAAGTTAATGGCCCTCTAGCAGCAACTCTGCAAAACTTTAAGATTATTTCAAATAATTTACGCACCATAACCGAGCAATTAAAACTTAACCCCTCAAGTATGGTATTTGGCAAATCCCCACCACCCTTGGATCCGAGTAAGTTATGATAACCTTTAAACACATGACACGCTTGATAATATGTTGTTTGCTATGCTTGCCAACAATAGGATGCATTTCAGCAAAATATGTTGGACATCAACAATATTTATTAAACATAAAAGCTTTGCCCGAAAAGAAAATAACAAAAAACAAACGCTCGATTTTTGTTGATCAAATAACAGCAATTACCCCTTATGATCAGGTTGATTTTCTTTATCGTATAAGTGCAACCCAATATTTAACCGACTATTATCACAGTTTTCTGGTATCCCCCACAGAACAGCTTGAACCAGCGCTGGCAAATTATCTCAAAGCTTTAGGAAAGTTTAATTTGGATGCGGCGGAATCATTAACACCACAAAATAAACTACAAGTGCAAATTTCAGAACTTTACGCCGACTATCGCAATCGCGCCTGCCCTCAAGCGGTAGTTGCAATACATTTCATACTAACCAAACAAACGAACACTAAGAACGATATCTTATTTGATCAAACATTATCAGCGAAAGTTGCTTTAAAGGAGAAAGACACCAATAGCCTGTTAGCAGCATGGAGCAAGGGGTTACAAAGCATTCTTACACGCGGGGTGCGCGCATTAAACATAGCTGCATCTAAAACCAACTAATTACTTAATATTTAATAATCCAAAGGAGACACAATGAGCCAATATTTATTTACCTCAGAATCAGTAGCGGCGGGACATCCAGATAAAGTTGCAGATCAACTTTCAGATGCCGTGTTAGATGCGATTATCCAACAAGATCCTACCTGCCGGGTTGCCTGTGAAGCTTTAGTTAAAACTGGCATGGTTTTAATTGCGGGCGAAATTACTACCACCGCATGGGTTGATATCGAAGAGTTGGCGCGCAAAGTTATTCGTAAAATTGGTTATGTGGACCCAGCCCTTGGTTTTGACGCTGATTCGTGTGCGGTTTTAAGTGCAATTGGTAAACAATCACCGGATATCGCGCGAGGTGTTGATGCTCATAAAAATAAAGAGCAAGGCGCCGGTGATCAAGGCTTAATGTTTGGTTATGCTACTAACGAAACCGAAGAATTAATGCCCGCCCCTTTGATGTACTCTCATCGCTTAATGGAGCGTCATGCCAAAGTTTTGCATGACAATAGCTTGCCCTGGATTAGACCGGACGGCAAAAGTCAAGTTACGGTACGTTATGAGGATGGCAAACCAATCGCCATAGAAACCGTTGTGTTATCTACACAGCACACGGCTGATATTTCCCATCATGAACTAAGCGAAGCAGTTATTGAAGAAATTATTAAACCTGTGCTGCCTGCAAAATTAATCAAAAACACAAAATATTTGATTAACCCAACAGGGAAATTTGTAATCGGTGGGCCCAAAGGCGACACTGGTTTGACTGGACGCAAGATTATCGTTGATACCTATGGCGGCGCAGCGCATCATGGCGGTGGTTGCTTCTCAGGCAAAGATCCATCTAAGGTTGATAGGTCTGCTAGCTATATGGGACGCTACATTGCCAAAAACATTGTGGCAGCGGGTTTAGCTGATAAATGCGAAATTCAAGTCGCCTATGCAATTGGTGTGGCAAAGCCGGTTTCTATTAATATTGATACTTTTGGTACTGGTAAAATTGCTAATGAGCTCTTGGTTGAATTAGTTGAAAAACATTTTGATCTTACCCCAGCCGGAATTATTACAACTTTAAATTTATTGCGCCCAATTTATTATAAAACTGCGGCTTTCGGCCATTTTGGCCGCGAAGACGCCCACAGTTTTACTTGGGAACGTACTGATAAAGCCAAGCTTTTGCGAGAAGCAATATAAATTAAAGAATGAAAAACTTATTTAACATAGTTCTCATCGGACCCATGGGGGTCGGCAAAACCAGCATCGGCAAAGCCTTTGCCAAAGAAGTTGGTTGGAATTTTCATGATTCTGATCAAGTTGTCGAAGAGCGCGCTGGCGTTGATCTTTTGTGGATTTACGATTTGGAAGGCGAGGAAGGTTTCCGCGAGCGTGAACAAAAAGTAATTGCAGAATTAGCGCAAAAACGGAATATTGTTTTGGCAACTGGGGGGAGTACCGTTGCCACATTAGAAAATCGCACCGCAATCGCAACTAATGGATTTATAATATACTTGCGCACCTCTTTGGATGATCAACTGATTCGTACCGGCTATGGGAAAAAACGTCCATTATCTGCCGAAACTGAAGAAAGGCGCAGTATTTTAAAGCGACTGCGCCAAGAATATGAACCTCTTTATGAAGAATTGGCAGATCTTATTTATGACACCGATCATAAACCAACACGAGCAGCCGTTGCAGATTTAATTACGCTAATACAGAAACAGAAGGCTCTCAAATTAGCGACTCTTTAATTGCTCCGCCGTTAGAAGAAAAACCTCGCCCTCTCCTTGCTCAAATTCTAACCAAGTAAACGGCAAATGCGGATATTTCTGCAAAACCACGGGCTCGCTATTACCAACCTCAACCACCAAAATACCGTGCTTTGACAAGTGCTTTGGTGACTCTTGGAGAATTTTTTCAACTATTTCATCCCCATTTTTACCAGCAAGAAGTGCGCGGCCCGGCTCATGCAGATATTCCTTTGGCAAGGTTTGCATCTCTGCCCGACCCACATACGGTGGATTGCTAACAATAATATCGTAAGTCTCTTTTTTAAGGGCACTAAACAGATCGGACTTTAAAAGCCTGACTCTTTTTTTAACTGAATGCTTGGCGCAATTTATTGCAGCTACTTTTAGTGCATCCGCTGAAACATCAATCGCGTCAACCTTCGCATTAGGAAATGCATATGCACAGCTAATGGCTATACAACCACTTCCAGTACCGATATCTAAAATGCGCTTGACTTTTTTCGGATCAATCCACGGAGCAAAGCGGTTTTGAATTAATTCTCCCATCGGCGAACGGGGAATCAACACACGTTCATCAACATAAAAAGATAGGCCAGCAAATCCTGCTTCTTGGGTTAAATATGCCGCGGGAATGTGCTCTTTAATACGTCGATTAATGATTTTTATTACAGCTTGCTTTTCACCAGACGTTAGTTGTGCATCTAACATAGATGGGTCTATATTCTGTGGTAAATGCAAGGCGTGTAAAATCAAATAGATAGCCTCATCCCACGCATTATCAGTTCCGTGGCCAAAATAAATTTTTGCTTTTCCAAATTGGCTTACTGCAAAACGAATAAAATCGCAAGGTGTGTTTAATTCTTTAGGCTTATTTGTTTTTTTAGATGCTGGTTTTTTTAATGCCATAATTCCCCATCTTTTTTATAGCTGCTCAATCTGCAAGTATTCTGGCACAACGCACTGCCAATGCAAAGCATCGCTAATTTTACTTTGCAGAGCTTCAGCAGCAACTGGGTCGCCGTGGGTTATAAATACTTTCCGTGGTTGGGTTGTTATGCCCTTTAGCCAATTAATCATTTCTTGATAATCGGCATGTGCTGAAATATTACTCAGGGCGACAACCTCAGCATTTACCGTAACGAGTTCGCCATAAATTTTAATTGTTTTGTTACCACGCAATAAAGCATCCCCGCGAGTCCCAATCGCTTGATAACCAGACAATAAAATCACATTGCGGCTATCATTAGCCAAAGCTTTGATGTGATGCAATACACGCCCACCGGTAAGCATACCGCTAGCGGCAATAATAATTTTTGGAAACTGATTAGCATCTAGCTGTTTAGACTCTTCAACCGAATTTACATAGTGCGCCACATGCAAAGCTGCCACGCAAACGCTAGCAGAAAGCTTATGGTCTTCTTTATGGGCTAGCATAATATCTGTTACGTCTTGCGCCATCGGACTATCTAAAAAAACCGGTATTTGAGGGATTTTCCCCTCTTGCTGCAGTTGATAAATATAATACAAAATAGATTGCGCTCTACCAACAGCAAAAGTTGGAATAATCACCGTACCTCCTCGTTCAGCAGTACGTTTAATAATCTCACCTAACTGTTCCTTAGGATCAATTTGTTCATGCAGGCGATCGCCGTAAGTTGACTCTATTACTAAATAATCAGCTGTAGCAATCTGCTCTGGTGGAATAACGCATAAATCGCTAACTCGTCCTAAATCCCCAGAAAATAAAATCGAAGTTTCTTGATGTTTAGCTAATAAAGATGCGGCTCCAAAAATGTGCCCCGCGTGATTAAAACGGAAGTTAATATCACCAATCATGAAATCTTGGTGGAAAGGGACTGAAGTAAATTGAGACAATACCGCTTCAGCGTCCGCCTGGGTATAAAGCGGCAAAGCTGGTTTATGCTTTGAATAACCGTGTTTGTTGGCGCGATATGCTTCCTCTTCTTGTAGATGTCCACTATCAAGCAACAAAATTCTGCACAACTCTTTGGTGGCCGGTGTGCAATAAATCTTGCCACGAAAACCATTTTTGACGAGAAGAGGTAGATAACCTGAGTGATCTAGATGCGCATGAGTTAATACCACCGCATCAATAGTCGATGGCGCAATCGGAAATTGCACCCAGTTGCGTAACCGCAGTTCTTTAATACCTTGAAACAAACCGCAATCAACCAAAACTTTTTTATCGGTTTTTAATAAATATTTAGACCCAGTTACGGTCTTAGTAGCTCCCAAAAATTGTATTTCCATTTTTATCCTATTTATAATTATTATATAAATACCACGTTTGGTTTTTACCCTGGTCCCGATCCTGATTCCTGACCTGGGGCTGAATCTTGCTCTGACCCTGTTTGTTGCCAAGTCGGACGTGATAAAACCTGCTCCGGATGTTGTTTGTCATAACGCTCACTTAGTTCCTTCAGAGTTTTCCCTCCCCCGTATTCTGCAATTGACTCAAACGAGGTCAGTGCTTGAATTTTTGCGGCATCGAAAGCTTTTAAATCTGTCTTTGTCAACTAATTGCTTCGGGCTGCTTTCGTCGGTTGTAATCAACGTACCGTCAATGTCGAATAAAACAATATCGCCTTCTTTAAATTCTTCTGCATAAAGTTGGCTGATTTTGGGAGTAACAACTCTCTCCACCACGACACGATCAATGGGTTGGCTTTGACTAACGCTATCGGGTAACATAAATCCTCTTTTAATATGTCTGCAAAATTCTTAATAATTCCTTTTCGTCGATTATCTTGACCCCTAATTTCTCAGCCTTGGCTAATTTTGATCCGGGATCAGCGCCGATAACCACATAAGTAGTATTTTTAGAAACGCTTTCCGTAACTTTTGCCCCAAGAGCGTGTAACTTTTCTTTTGCCTCTTCTCGACTCAAAGACTCCAAACTACCGGTTAACACAAATGTTTGGTCAGCCAGAGGCTGGTTAACAGCTTTCTCAACTTTGGGCCAATGGATGCCCGATTTAAGCAAGTTCTCAATTAACTCTCGATTATGCTTCTGTCGAAAAAAAGTCACGATTTGTGTGGCCACAACGGGTCCAATATCGGCAATAGCTTCTAACTCTCCAATCTCAGCGTGCATTATTTTATCCAAATCACCGAAGTGCTGGGCTAAACTTTGCGCTGTGGCTTCGCCCACCTCTCGTATTCCCAAAGCGTAAATAAATCGAGGCAATGTTGTGCTTTTACTCGCGGCAATTGCTTGCAATAAATTTTTTGCTGATTTTTCTCCTTTACGTTCAAGCGCCTCAACTTTTTCTTCGGTTAAATCATAAAGCTCAGCCACATTATTGACGAGGCCAGAATCAACCAATTGATCCACAACCCTATCGCCCAAGCCTTTAATATTTAATGCACCCCGTGAAGCAAAGTGCTTAATCGTTTCTTTGCGTTGGGCGCTGCAATACAAACCACCACTACAACGCGATATAATTTCGCCTTCTATCTTTATTATTTCAGAACCACACACTGGGCAATGTTTGGGAAGAGCAACCGGCTTTGTACCTTCGGGACGTCGTTCCTTAATCACAGATACCACCTCAGGAATTACATCACCTGCGCGCCTAATAACAACTGTATCCCCCACTCGTACATCCTTGCGCCAAACTTCTTCAATGTTGTGCAAGGTCGCGTTGCTAACTGTGGCGCCACCAACAAAAACCGGTTCGAGACGTGCAACTGGGGTTATCGCTCCAGTTCGCCCAACCTGAAATTCAACATTTAATATCCGAGTTAACTCTTCTTGTGCAGGAAACTTGTGCGCGATCGCCCAGCGTGGTGCGCGCGAAACAAACCCGAGCTGATTTTGCAGTTGCAAATCATTTACTTTATAAACCACGCCATCAATTTCATATGGCAGAGCATCACGCTTTTTACCAATAGATTTGTAATAATCAAAACACCCGCTAACACCTTTAACCACTTTTATTTCCGGATTAATTCTCAAACCCCATGCTTTTATTTTTGATAATATTTCACTGTGTTTAGTCGGCAATTTCCCATCAGTCACTTCGCCCAAAGCATAACAAAAAATATCTAACGGTCGAGTAGCCGTTATCCTAGGATCAAGTTGGCGCAAGCTGCCAGCTGCCGCATTGCGCGGGTTAACGAAGGTCTTTTCCCCCAATTTTTCGGCATTTTCATTGAATTTCTCAAAACCTTTCAGCGGCATATAAACTTCGCCACGAATCTCTAACGTGCGAGGAAAATCCTTGCCATGCAGCACCAATGGAACACTGGGAATAGTTCGCACATTTGACAAAATATCTTCGCCAACAACGCCATCCCCTCGAGTGGCTGCCTTAATTAAAACACCATCTTCATAAACCAAACTCACAGCTGCACCATCAATCTTGGGTTCACAAACATATTCGATTTCAGCTTCTATTTTTAACCGCTCATGAATACGGCGATCAAAATTTATTACATCGTCTTGGGCAAAGGCATTATCGAGCGACAACATCGGTATTGAGTGGCGTATCTGTTTGAAAGATTCAGAGGGCTTAGATCCTATACGTTGCGTAGGTGAATCCGGGGTAATCAACTCAGGATGAGCCGCCTCTAATTGCTGTAATTCACGAAACAAACGGTCATATTCTGCATCAGGAACTTTGGGTTGATCAAGAATATAATAAGAATAGCTGTAATCATTGAGCAGGTTTTTTATGTTTTTTATTGAAGCCATCATGAGGTGTTTTAGTCAAGGTTATCGAGCAAATCCGCCACATACAAATTACTTGTTTCCACGGTGCAAATTTTTTCCCGCAACCGTCTAATCACCGCAGCATTTATTGGTTGGTGCAAATCATCGCAAATTTCGCCACCAAGCTCCTCTACCAATTGGCGTGCTACATCTAGCATCAAATCAAAACGCGCCATTAATTTCTGTTTGGAATCCAGTCGCATAAACATCACCAAACCAACACATTGGAAAGCGCCCATGTCGTCTATAGTAAACGAACCTTCGGGAGTAGCCGCTGCGATACTAAACCACACACTGCCCCCACCCTCTTCGCTCTCATAGCGATGAAAAATATTCATTTCACCGAAACGCAATCCCACAGATAAAAGCGTCTGTAAAAGCTCATATCCCATGTAGGGTTTATCAGGAAAAGCTTGGATTTGCAGCACAATAATATTCGGATCGTATGCAGGCTTATTAGCAACAGCTGGATCTTGCTGTTCCGCTGATTCATCAGATACAACAGAGCATGGCAAATTGAAATCAATTATTGGTTCGCGCTTGATATTAGTTGCTCTCTTTTTTATGCATTTGCGTTGATATAAAAACAACCAGCCAATGGCCGCAAGAACCAACACAAGTATTAGATAAAAAAATAACGATGACATTATATTCCCTCTCCCTATTTTTTATCTGCCCCAGCCAAAGCAACTGCTGACTCAATATCAACCGTAACAATTCGTGACACCCCAGCTTCCTGCATGGTTACACCAATTAGCTGCTCTGCAATTTCCATTGTCAGCTTATTATGCGTTACAAAAATGAACTGGACTGTTTTCACCATCTCTTTTACTAAACTACAAAAACGCGAAACATTAATATCATCAAGCGGCGCATCAACTTCATCTAACATACAAAACGGCGCGGGAGTTAATTGGAAAATAGAAAAAATTAAGGAAATGGCCGTTAAAGCTTTTTCACCGCCAGATAACAAATGAATACTAGAGTTACGTTTGCCCGGCGGTTGAGCCATAATCATTACACCGGTCTCAAGAAGATCATTGGTGGTTTGTTCTAGATAGGCTTTGCCACCATTAAAAATTTTCGGAAATAAATCTTGGAATTTTTGATTAATGCTATCATAAGCCTCTTTGAAGAGCTCTTTGGTGTCATGATCAATTTTATGAATCGCACTTTCTAAAGTATTTAATGCATTTACCAAATCTTGGTTTTGCGCATCCAAATAATTTTTACGCTCGTGCAGTTTCTCAAATTCTTCGATGGCCGCCAAGTTAATCAAACCAAGCCGTTCGATGCGTGATGTTAGATGAGCTATTTTTCCTTCCCACTCATTAATATTAGCGTCTTCGGGAATCGTCGAGACTAGGCTCTCTAATTGCAACTCAAGCTCAGCAATTTGTTCTTGATAGGTGGTGCTGCGAACTTGCAAGCCTTGCCTTTCGGTTCTTAATTTCTCTAAAGAAGCTCGGATTTGCTCATTAATTTCCTGATACTCAGCATACTTCTGTTCTAGTTCACGTAGCTCATGCTCAACGTTTGCCACCTGCTGTTTGGCTGAAGCCAATTCCGCCTCTATTTTAAGACGTTGCTCCAATTCTTGTTGCAATTCTTGAGTAAAACCTGCCAGTGGTACCTCGTTTTCAACCAACGAGCTTTCGATATTAGCCTGATGTTCTTTTAAACCAACCAACCGAGTATTGGCACGCTCTAAACTTTGAACTAAATAATCAACCTGCTTTTGTATTAACTCCAAACGCATGGTCAGATTAGCGACATTTTGCTGTTCTTGGCTAGCACGCTCACGAACGGCCACCAATTGCTGTTGTATTTGATCACGGCTTTCGGTTTGAGTTTTTCGCTCAGATTCGTAAATAGCTCTTTGAGTTGCTGCTTCTTGCCAAGATTTTTGGATTACGCTTAATTGCTCTTTTTCGCTTTGAATGTTTTGTTCATGAGTTTTGGTTTCTTGCTCAAGATGTTGTTCACGTTCCCGGAGATGATTCAATTGAGTTTGCTTGGCGCTCACTTGGCTTTGAACTTCACTATACTCTGTAGTAAGCGTGCGTATTTGCTGCTGCAACTCTTGGTATTCTTGCTCTAAAACCACCAAAATGTTTTGTTGCCGAGCAAACTCGTTTTCCTGCTGTGTACAGTTGCTTTGTTCCTGCTTAATAATTAAATGTAGCTCCTGCAGTTCACGTTCGCGCTGTAAAACGCCGGATTTTTGGTTGGCATCATAAGCAACCCGTACCCAGCCTGCGCCCAACCAAACACCATCTTTAGTAACAATTGATTCGCCCTGACCAAGTTTAGAGCGTAGCACCAATGCTTCGGCAATATTCTCTGCAGCATAAACTCCGTGCAACAAATTATTCAAAGAAAGCTTTGAATTTACTTTGCTTGATAAAGTTGTTGCCTGAGAAGTTATTTGCTCTTGTGCTGGTGTGGCAATGTCGAATAAAACCAAATTCCCGTGAGTTAAAGTTTTTACCGTAGAAATAATATTATTAACGTTATCAACACAAACTGCTTCAAGATACGCGCCAAGAACTGTTTCAACTGCAGTTTCCCAACCAGGAACAACCTGCAATTCTTGTGCCAAACGAGGCTTTTGATCAAGATCATGCTGCTTTAGCCAATCAACTAAAACCGCATCATTTTTTCCCAAAGCAGTTTGTTGCAAGGCTTCGAGAGAAGAGCGGCGGCCGGTTAGAGATTGAAGTTTACTGCGAATTTGATCAAGAACCACAGCAAGATTGTTATTGATATCGCGCTGTGAGGTGATTTGCTGCTGTTTAATGGCCGAATCACTATGCAGCTTTTCGTGCTTGATTTTTAAATCTTCGAACTTGTTGTTTAAAGCGTCAAATTCCACCGTCAAAGTAGCAAAATCCAAACTCGCGAGTTCGCTTTTGAATTTCTCCAGGTTTTGAGTTTCCTGTGAAATCCTTTGTTCCAGATGTTGAATCCGTGTTTGCTCAACTTCAAGCCGCTGGGAAATTTGCGCAGCATTAACATTAAAACTATCCCAACTCTGTTGCCACGATTGCATTTGCTGCTCTGCCTCTTGCAGCTCCTGTTGCGACTTTGCTGCGGTTATTTGGAGTTGGGCAATTTCGGCTTCTAGTTTTATTTTTTCCGCTGATAATAATTCAATTTGATTTTGATCGGTTGTTTGGTGGGCAACAGTCTCTTGCCAAACTTGATTTATCTGCGCCAAATCTTTGGTCAACTGCTCACGACGCTCATTGATATGCTGAATTTGCTGCTCTAAACGCGCAATATTGGCGCCCATGCTGTAATAATTGGTCTGGATTTCATTGAATTTTTCGGTATCGACATTGCGTTGTTCGCGTAATTGAAAAATTCTGGCATTAAGAGCATGTGATTCAGTGGTTTTATTTTCTAGCTGGAGCTCTTCGTTTTTAATTAACCCTTCTTGCGTTTCTAACTTCCGTGCCAATTCTTGCCAATGCAGTGCGTGCAACTGCGCTTTAGTTAAACGCTCCTCTTGTTTTAGTTTTTTATAACGCTCCGCCGCATTAGCCTGGGATTTTAAATTCTTAAGTTGTTTCTCAAGTTCTTCTCGTATGTCATTGAGCCTTAAAAGATTTTCTCTGGTGTGTTTTATGCGGTTTTCGGTTTCGCGACGTCGCTCTTTATATTTTGATATTCCGGCGGCCTCCTCTATCATGACCCGCAATTCATCAGGTTTGGCTTCAATTATCTTGGAGATCATGCCTTGTTCAATAATGGCATAACTACGCGGGCCCAAACCGGTACCAAGAAAAATATTGGTAATGTCCTTACGCCGACAGCTAGAATTATTAAGAAAATAATCGGAAAATCCATTACGATCGACTTCGCGACGGATTGAGATTTCACTGTATTGAGCGTATTCGCCGCCAAGACTCGCATCGCTATTATCAAAAATCAGCTCTACCGCAGCTTGGCCAACTGGTTTACGAGAAGAAGAACCGTTAAAAATCACATCGGTCATCGATTCGCCACGCAACTGCTTCGCCGAGATCTCGCCCATTACCCATCGCACAGCGTCGATGATATTTGACTTACCGCAACCATTCGGCCCAACAACACCGGTCAAGCTGCTTTGCAGAAGGATTGTTGTTGGATCAACAAAAGATTTAAAACCCGACATTTTTATTTTTTTTAGCTTCATAGTCTCGCCAACACCACACGGTTAAGCGTAATAAAATAACAGTTTCTCAGAAAAAGAGAAGGGTTTCGTGTAATTTAACATAAAAAACATTTTATTATAAATCAACATATTAAACGGTTTCGGTTTATTTGCCTCGATCTACTTTATAGTCTAGAATCCATGCCCAATATTTCTTGTTTCATGGGGCCGTAGCTCAGCTGGGAGAGCGCCGCGTTCGCAATGCGGAGGTTGGGAGTTCGATCCTCCTCGGCTCCACCATTCTGTAAGTGATAACGTATGAAAATCATTTTAGGCTCAAAATCACCAGGTAGAAAACAAATACTTACAAAAATAGGATACGAATTTACAATAATCGACCCCAACATAGATGAAAAAGCAATCCGTAATGATGACCCCGAACAATTAGTTTCAGCCCTTGCCAAAGCTAAAGCTCAAGCAATATTGCCAAAAATAAATGAACCCACAATATTAATTACCTCTGATCAGGTAGTACGCTGTAATGGTAAAATTTTAGAAAAACCTAAAGATCAAAACGAGGCACGTGAATTTTTGCAGATGTATATGCAACATCCGGCTGAGACAATTACAGCAGTAACAGTTACGAACACCTTAAATAAAAAACAAGAAACCGGGGTTGATACCGCTAAAATCTGGTTTCGCCCTATATCGGAAACCATGATCAAAAAAATAGCATCGCAAGAATACGTTGTGCATTGCGCGGGTGGATTTTCGCTTGGTGATCCTATGCTTAAAAAATATATTGCGAAAATCGATGGCACCCCAGAAAGCATTACGGGTTTACCAATAGAATTGACTCAACGATTAATACTGAGGGTTGCTTGATTTAGAATGATAATTCGCCCCGGTGGCACAGCTGGATAGCGCAGTCCCCTCCTAAGGGACAGGTCGGAGGTTCAAATCCTCTCCGGGGCGCCAAATAGGCTATTTTTTTGATATACAATCACTTTCCCTGTAAAATAAAAAACAACACTAATAAAGGAGACCCTCATGACAAAATTATTCTACTTAAGCGAGATTGTTAAATTTGCTATTGAAAAAGAAAAGGAAAGCATTGCTCTTTACAAAGAACTAAGTGAAAAAGTTAGCAACAACAACATGAAGGATCTTTTTCATCAATTGATGCTAGACGAAGAAAAGCATGAGGATTTTTACGTTAATCTCCTAAAAACCGTACCACAAGAACAATCCCCGGGAGTAAAAGAGAATGAAGAATATGATGCTTATATGCAAGAACTAATATTCACCAGCCGAGCAGTTCCTCATTTAAGATTAGAAAATCTTACTGACATCAAATCGGCTTTAGATTATGCAGCTGCTCGAGAAAAAGACTCTATTGTTTTTTACGTCGGGCTAAAAAACTACCTTCCAGAACACAATAAAGAAAAAATTGATCCTATAATTAACGAAGAATCGCGACATATGGCTAAGTTATTGTTCTTAAAAAAACACATGTAACAAGCCATAGCGCCAACTTGGTAATATGGAAATACAAAAAAACTTCGGATTTACCATCCTAGAGCTGGTTATTATCATCGTAATTTTAGGTGTGGTTGCTGTAATTACCTCAATTAAATTGCCGGGGACTTCTGTCAATGTCGTCGCCCAAGCGACTCAATTAGCCAATGACATTCGCTATACCCAGAATCTTTCGATGGCAAGAAATCAACACTATAGATTAGTAATCACCTCTTCATCCAGCTATGCAGTTCGAGATGGCTCTGGAAACACAGACTATAACATTAACTTAGGTTCCGGAATCATACTGTCACCGTCCGGCTACACAATCATTTTTAACAGCAAAGGGGTTCCTTATTCAGACGACTCCACTCCTCTCGCCAGCACCGCAACTATATCGGTAATTTCTAGCGAACAAACCAGCGTCGTATCTATAACCCCTAAAACTGGCCGGGTAACAACATCATGAATAAAAATCAAGGCTTTACTTTAATGGAGCTAGTAATATTTATTGTGATAATGGGGATACTTGCCGCTAGCATTTTGACGTCATTTAATACCGTACTCCGAGGAACGGGTCGCACAAATTATCAAACATCTGCGACAGGATATGCAGTAAAATGTCTCGAGTGGTTTTTGGGGCAACGCTCCTTAGTAGGATTTAATAATATCAGCTGCAACACTACCGTACCAAATTTTTGTACTGTCCCCAGCGGTTATACCATAACTACAAATGTAAGCTGTGCTGAAAGCTACTATGGTGACACTGGTAATTATAAAACAATTACTGCAACAGTTAGCGGTGATCTTGGTGGCGCAAATTTGTCCACGATAATTGCCAACTATTAAAGGTGCTAATTGAAAAAACCAACAAAAACACAAGGAGGATTTACGTTAATTGAGCTGGTGCTCGTCATTATAATTGTAGGTATTATACTTGCCGGATCAAGCAATTTAATGGCTCAAGGATTTAGATCTTTTATTGCAACAAGAGATATCCTAAACGAAAACCGGCAAACTTCCATTGCCATTGAAAGCATGATACGCGATTTACACGCTATTCGCTCAACTTCAGATATTACATCGGCAAGCAGCGCTACCATCACCTTTAATGATACAGCAGGGAACTCTATTGCTTATAGCAAAAGCGGCTCTATACTAACGCGCACGGAAAACAGCGAACCGCAAATCCTTGCGGATAATCTACCGGACCTGAGTTTTGAGTATTACGCTAATAATGGCACCAGCATAAGCGGGGCTACTCCATCGGCCATTCGCTATGTTACTGTAAACACTGGCTCAAATAAACCCGCTACTACAGTCTATCCGCCGAATTTAAAGTAGGGTTATCTGAGCATTCAAAACAAAAAACCACCAAGGATTTTTATCGCTTGGTGGTTTTTTTATTGAAAAGAAAAAATAAATTTTACACTTTTATACTGATTTACCACTAGCCCAGTAATAAATTACCCAATTGCGCCTTACCTTCTTCCGTAAATCGAGTATCCTTTACTAATATGTCAACCAGATATAATCCAGCTAAATAATTGACAAGCTGATCTGAGACTTGGGTATTCCATAAATACAAGCGATGTAACTGTCGCAACTGAGCAATATATGGCCCAATTACATCCGTGATGCCTTTCAGTCCATCGAAACTCAAATATTGCATTTGTTGAAAATGGACAAGGTGTGGTCCAATTGCATCAGTAACTGTGGTATCCTGCAAATCCAAATGACGCAGCTGTTCTAACACATCAATATATTCTAAAATACCATCAGTAACTGCAGTCTCTGCCAAGATCAATTTTTGTAACTGCTTCCAATTAACAAAACATTGTCCAATTGCATCTGTAACTCTTGTGCCAGTCAAATCCAATGTTAGCAACTCATTTAAACCTGCAAGATGTGGGCCAATATCATCGTTGATTCCTCGATTGCCATTCAAATTCAAACCTTGCAGTAATCTTAAATTAGCAAGATGTGGACCAATAGCACTTGTAACCTTTGTATAAGATAGATTCAAAGTACGCAGCTGAGTCAACCTGCCAAGAAAAGGACCAATTTCATCCGTAGTCCATGGATTACTTGATAAATTCAAAGTTTGTAAGCCTTGGTGTCTATCCAATAATTCTATTATATTTTGAGTGGTGACTCTTTGCTTTCCCTCAGGACCTTTTATGTCAAACCCCAAAGTAAGCTCAGTTGATTGTGGGTTAAGATGTAATATCTCTTCAATCTGCTCACTTGTATACGCAAAACTAGCAGTTGCATTAAGAAATATGGCGCTCGCTGCCGTAAAACAACATAGATACTTTTTCAAAATACTCATCTTTGGTGGTAAAAAAGCTGTAATTGTTGCTTGTTGTTCCGCAGTCGATAAAAATTTCATACACTTGCTCCAATAGTTAACATTACAAACAACTATAGCAGGTAATTTTAATAAATAGATTAAGGAAAGCTTAAGCAATCAAAATGTTATTTATTTTTATAGTAACCGATTGAATTTTAAGACAAAATTATACAGCTGGTTCGGAAATACTAACAACCTTATACCCGCCTTCATGATCACGGCGCATAAATACGACAAGATCAATAGCCTCTCTTATAAGATGAGCAGGAACAACACTTACAATTTCATGCACCAGATCCTCAAGACGCGAAATAGTTGCCTCAGGACTATTGGCGTGAATAGTACAAATTCCACCCGGATGGCCTGTATTCCAAGCCTTCAATAACTCAAGGGCCGAACTATCGCGCACCTCACCGACGATAATACGGTCAGGCCTCATACGCAAAACCCCTTTAACCAAGTCACGCATAGAGATGGTGCTTGTTGACATAAGTTTTACACAATCAGCAACTGCAACTTGTAACTCCGGCAAATCTTCGAGCACTATAACCCGATCCTTGGAATCTTTTAGCTCATGCAAGAGAGCATTAGCAAAAGTGGTTTTACCCGAAGCTGTGCCGCCAGCAACCAAAATATTTTTGCGCTCTTTAATTGCCGCACGCAAATAATCGGCTTGTTCTTCGGTTAAACTTCCAGCAGCAACATAATTATCCAATGTGAAAATACGTACGGCTCGCTTACGAATAGCAAAAGCTGGAGCCGCTACTAC
>AMFJ01000332.1_pt1 | contig 18632 bp, 11 predicted proteins | sample 427208 | NCBI WGS metagenome assembly AMFJ01 (sample SAMN02954298, study PRJNA114691) | groundwater metagenome | biome: aquatic; feature: subsurface aquifer; material: sediment; isolation source: subsurface aquifer sediment | place: USA: Rifle, CO | collected 2008-08
AAGAAATCTTATAAAAGGGAAAACAAAAACCAAATTAAGAGGAGGTCAGCAATGTCATGTGTCAATGGATATCAAGATGGCTACAAGAAAGGCAAAGAAGACGGACGAAATCGCCAGCAAAAGAATAATATCGTTAGCCAAGGCATCTTGAATGCCATCGGCACCACCAATCCTCAGGAATACTCGAGAACCTATTCTGAAGGCTATGACAAAGGCTATGTTGATGGCGCAAGCTCATAATCCGGCGTAAGCAAATAAAGGAGAAAAACATGTCTTACACGAATGGTTTCGATGATGGGTACAAAAAGGGCTATGAAGATGCTTACAAAAAGCAGAAGAAGAGCAGCACCGGAGGCTTCGGCATATCTGAAATCCTTCGTAGCTGTGTCTCCCCCGAGGTCTACCTGACAACCTTCACCGAAGGCTACAACAAGGGATTCGACAATGGGATGTTCCTATTCAATCAGGAACAGTCTCTGAAAAAAAGGGTCGACATCATCTTGAATGCCAACTAAAAAGGAGGAAAAATGAAATCCCCGCTGCTGGGCAGTGGGGATTTTTCTTTATTTTTTCAATATTTTTCTTGGGATAAACATGTATTATTCTGATGCTTATAATTTAATTATATGAATATGAATGCATATGAGAAGAAACTGGATTTGATTATGAAGATTCTGAAAATACTTGGGCGAACAATTAAGCTATCTTTCATGCTTTGAGTATTGATCATGATTGCAAATATGTATTTCAGATTTGCAGACCCCTACAAGCTCTTAGCAATTATTTCTTCAAGCATAGTGCTTATCACAGTTGTATGATTAGGTGTTTGGGGATATGTGGAGAAGCGTTATAAGGGTTAGATACTCTCTATGAATTCCCTTTTTTATTCTCTAGAAACGGATGATGTCACCGTCCTATTTCTTCTTTATATTATATGATCGGAAATTAATAAAATTCTTTAATTATCTCTTCTATATCTGGATCTTCTATAGTTATATCCTCAACTTCATAATCATTTGTCAGAAGCTCGAACGTTTTAGCCAAATTTTCTTTTGAATTCGGGATTTCAAATTCTACAAAAGTATCTTTGGTTTTCTTGATTTTCATGAAATCCAGAGGCTTGAATTTTTCATCTAAGCTATCGAATTTAACCCTGATATTTTTGACTTTGATATAATTCCTTCTTAATTCTTTAAGGTTTCCATCATAAAGTATTTTTCATCAGTTGATGATGATGACTCTTTTGCAGATATTTTCAATATCTCACAAATCATGAGATGTCAGGAATATCGTAGTTCATTCATCCTTATTTATTTCATTTATTATTTCCCTTAATTTTTGTTTTGCAACAAGATCCAATCATATAGTGGGCTCATCAAGGAACAGTGCTTTCGGCTTATGAATTAAGCTTGCTACAACTTCACATCTCATCCTTTGTCATAGCGAAAGCTTACGAACCGGGATATTCACAAGTTCAGAAATTTCAAATTTTTCAACCAAATACTTAAGCCTGCTTTTTAAGCTATCATTTGAAATATCATACATTTTTCAGAATAGCTCAAAACTATCAAGAGGAGTGAGATGGTACCATAATCTTGAAGTCTGACCGAATACCGCTCAAATCTTATAAGCCAATTCTTCTCTGCTTCGAGAGGGGTTGAATCATAAGACATCTATTTCCCCGTCTGTAGGATGAAGTATTCATGTGAGCATCTTTATTGTTGTTGATTTTCAGGCTCAATTCGGTCATAAGAATGCCACCTTTTCTCCTTCATAAATAGAAATATCTATTCATGATACAGCTGAGAATTCCTTATATTCAGGATGAAAGAAGGAATTCAATTTATTTTTGAATCATGTCTTTTTTATCTCCTGTTTGAATATTTTTTTTAGATTCTTAACTTCTATTATTTTATTCATTCTATTTTTTATTATTTTTTAAACATTAACTGAAATGAGATTTCAGCTTTCATACCGTGATAGTCATTTATAGAATACATATATTCCCAGATAAAATAATGCCCCTGAAGCAATATGAAGTATTGCAAAATCTAGGAAATTGAAATTCATAGACAAATTAAATGGAAGGAAAAATATATAATACACAGGAACCACGGTCATGAACAGAAACTTCAAATATGTTCAATCAAATATCTTAGGCGGATAGTGAGGAGGTCACATGAGCAGATCAAAATAAGTCTTTGATAGATTTGTTGAACTTCAGATGAAAAAAGCGAGCGAGCAGAATGCGACAATCGTTCATATCAGAGCAAATGATGCTATGAATGAAAGATAGAAAATTCATAAAAATTTCAAGATTGTCATTCATTTTATAAAGAAGGGCAAGACAACAGCCATTAATAGATCTCAATACAATGATGCGTATGTCCTAGAAGACAGGATGATGAACAAGGGTTTCTTTGGTAATAATAAATATGTATCGAGTGATCAAGAGAGTATAAATGGCGCTATATTTACCCATCAAGAAAAAAACAAGTTAGAGAAAACGAAAATCAATAATATGACTTCATATAATAGCAACATTTGATAAAAATCTATTCATCATACTATTTTCATACTATCGAACATGAATATCCACACAATGACAGAGGTCATATCCGCAAAAAACATCCCGAGCATCTGAAAAATGAAATTCATCCTGTATTCAAGTAATCAATACAGATTCAGTTTCCAAGTTTCAAATAATAATTTTATCATCTATCATCAGTTAATAACTAATTTTTTTAAACCTTTCTTATAAGCTATTATGCAAGCAAGATAAAAGAATAATGACCAAATAATCTCCATAAGCAAATACCTCAAAAAAACCTGTGTATCATATCTGACGAAAATCAAGCCTGCCGTATATCAAGTGTAAGCGAAATGCGACCAGAATATGAAAGTCTGCAAAAATATAGGAAACATCGGGATGGGCAGGACATTTCAGGCGAAGAGTTTTTCAAGGGAAGAATAGATCGATCTAATTCAATCTGAATCTCAATTGAAGAATGCGCTGAGACCTATAAGCATATAAGAGAAGAAATTTACAAATATGGCTCAAAATACAAGAATCATTCAAGCTAAAAATCATTTAAAGCTTGTTTCGATTCCTCATAAAAGCAAATATCATAAAACCAATCATGTTGAGATGGCGATAGTCAGATTATAAACAAACCTTGCTAGATGCTCTAAAAATTTGTAATCAATATAACTTATTGGATTGAGAAGATATTTGGTTATTTCACCTGATTTGATTTCATGACTTACTTCATCGCTTATCTTTGGCTTGCTTGTAACAAGGGCCTGCACAAAGATAAGGGCCCAACTTACTTCCTGAAGCGAATATCAGATATAGCTTGATGCTTTCAGTGAATATATAGCTTTGAGCATCAATATAATTACAAAAACCCTGATGATATAGATCGCATTGAAACCAATGATATCATAGATATAAACAACATGGTTTCTTAAGGATATCAAGAATATTGAATAATACTTTAATATAGTCTTTGGCATTTTTATGAGTTCAATACTACAAATTCTTTTTCTTTTATTTTTATAAGATTATCTATTTTACCGAATTTTTCAAGTTTCTTGATGCAGACTTCATCTCTGAGCGGCAAATAATGTATCTTGCAAAGCTTGTTCAAGAATCATAATCACTCGAAAACCTGGGCATAATCATTAGAGTAAGTGTATTTGCAAAAAATGCTAGCACCAGCCGAAATTCAATATATTTTCTTTCTTCTGAATAAGAATTTGAAATATCTCAGAAACGATAAAGAGTCCATAAGGGAGCAATAATCTCAGCCTGGAACATATATGATATTATTTCTGAATATCTGGAATAATATCGATAGCCTATTGTTTTCCGGGAGAGAAATTTTGAGTTCCTTTATTGGAACTCAAAATGATAATAATTTATCGATCAAAATTTCCTCGCGCTTCCATTTTTCTTTTCTCTGTGCAAAAGGCAGAATCAGGATCTTTCATCCTTTATTTATTGCAGAATGATAAAGAGACATATAGAATCTTGCATTTTCATCTGTTTCTGATGATGAGTTTCATCAATGAAGAAAGTAGGTCGACATGATATAATAGTTAAATTATATATTGTAATCCTATGTATGCCTTAGAGAAAAAAACTGACAAGGTGAATGGCGAAGTCAGAGAGGGTACCCTGGGTAAAAAAATAGGAAAAATTATAATCTCCTCAAAATCCCTTCGAGAGTCTTCTCGATATTCATTATTGAAGCTATCTCAACTCGTTCTTTGATGCTGTGCACATCATGCATATTCGGTCAGATTGATATTGCATTGGCTCATTCTCATAATCAAGCCACAATCGCTCAACACTCCAGTCAGGCATGAATCGCATAGACAAGTGGATTTTTTCAAGTTTGTTTTGCGATTTCTTCAGACGCGATTTTGACTAATTCTCAATTCGGATCATCTTGCCAACCGGGATATCTTGAGTGGACAGAGTAGTTGAAGTCCATTTTCTCAAAATGATTTTTTATCTTGAATAGAAGATTCTCAAATTCTATCATATCACTTGAACGTGGAAGATAAGTCAGATTAATCATATCTCACTGCAAATCCATGATTCATAAATTCATTGAAGTCTGAACTAATCATGGGATTTTCTCACTCATAGAATATACTCCAGTTTCCATCTCAGAAATCAAATTGACAATCTCGACTCAATCATAAACAACATCCATCTTATCATTAAAATCAACTACACTGAATTCAATATCGGGACAATCAAAAATTTGCTTATGGTTACCTACTCCATTAGAGAATTCCCTGAAGAATGATTCTATGTCTTCTATTCATAGCACAGCCAAAACATTTGAAGGTATCACATTGTCAGCCACTCATCATTTGATTGAAACAATCTCTATTCAGGTCTCGATATGCGATAAGATATCCGTAAGAAGCTTAATCGCGTTAGAATGATTTTTATCAATTTCCACCCCTGAATGTCATCATTTCATTCAGAAAATTTCCACCTTATATTGATTAAAGCTCGGATTTTTCCTTGTTAATATCTTTTTTAGAGAAATTCTAGCCCCTCATGCTGAACTTATGCAGATCTTATCTTCATCCTCACTATCAAGGTTCAATAATCTTTTTGAATTCAGAAACTTAAAATCCAGATTTAGAGCCCCGCTCATCCCTTGCTCTTCATCCACTGTAAATACGAGTTCCATTTTAGGATGCGATTCAAAATCCGCAGAAGCCAAAGATAATGCTATTCAGATGCCATCATCGGCTCATAGTGTAGTATTTCTTGCCTTCAGAAATCATTCTTCTTCATATATATCAAGCTCATCTTTTTCAAAATCATGACTGGATTCCTGTGTTTTCACACAAACCATATCCAAATGTGATTGCAAGATTACGGATTCGGAATTCACCTTATCCTGAGTTGCAGGAACATAAATAAACAGATTTCATACCTTATCCGTCCTATTCTCAAATTCTCTGACATTTGCCCAATCAATAAGAAAATTCCTTATTTTTCATTCCTTTTCGCTAGGTCTGGGAACTTTGGTTATTTCCTTGAAATATTCATAAGTTGATGTTTTCATATTTTTTGAGCTTAAAAATACTTCGTATGATATCAGATTTTAGTTTCTTTACAATCCGAATATTAAAAAAACTTTAAATAATCTATTTTCACAAGCTTTTTAAGCTAAAATTAGGCCTTCCATTTGAAGTTTTTTTTGACTATTTTCTCTTTCATAATCAGAGTCCTTGTATTTACCGGCAATGCCAGCATCTCCAAGAGTTTTTTTGTATTATGCTCGATCTTTATCTTCTCAAACAACAAGTCATGAAAGATTTCATCATAGATTTGAGTGAAGTATCTATAAATTTCTTCATCTCTATCTTTAGCCTTGCTCAAGTCTTTCAGAACCTTCTCGATATCGTTCAAGACCATTCCATCACTTCCTTTTCTGATATTCTCAATTATCTTCGCTTTTACGTCAACTATATTTTCCATAATTCCCCTTTATTAAGCAATTAAAACAATGGTTCGGACACTATAATATTAAAAAACGAGAAAAAAACTGAAAAAGTTGAGAAAAAATAATTTAGAAGAAGTTGAAGAATATATAGAAGGCTATATATTCCATTACGATAAGGCCTCAATGGTCAAGAAAAAAGATGACTCCTGTTGAATGCAGGAAATCATCTTCTAAATTTAAAATAAAGATTATTTATTTAAATTCCACCAGATCGGGTGCGATTCAAACGATCGATTTTTTTATTTATCAGGACTTGTGAATCCGAAAGCTTTCATCGGCTTCTAAGTAATGCTTCAAACCTGGAATATTGCACAATAGTACCAGATTGTGTAGAAATGTTTATTCTCTTGAACTACTACTTTCTGATACTTTTGATAACCACCTTCCTTCCATCTAATCTATATTCCTATTAAAAAATCCACTATATTCTTACTTTCAATGCCGTCATAACCGCCTCATATATACTTATCCATGCTTATGACATATTTAGGCCAGTTATCATCTATTTTGGTAAGATTATTGAACTCTCTTTTAATTGTTTCTTCAGATTCCAATAGATATGCAACCTGTATATACATTTTTTTAGAATCTTTTTCGCATACAAAATCGATTTCCAGGTCTCAGATTTCTCAAACCATTATATTCCATCATTTTGATCTGAGATTAATATATACAACATTTTCTAATATTCAAGATATATCCGTAATGCTATATCAATTGATTATCGCGTTTCTGATGCCGATATCCGTATAATAATATTTGTTTCTCACTTCAAATATTTTTTTTCACCTTATGTCATATCTTGGTACCTCATTTACTAGAAAAGCCGTTTTAGTATGATTAATATATTCCAATATTACATTTGTATTCAGGCTAATTTTCTGATTTTTCAAAAAATTACTTATGGAATTTGCAGAAAAGATGCTTCACACATTCTTACTGAGAAATTCAAGCAATTTTTCGTAGAAATTTATATTCTTTATCTTGAATCTTGTAACTATGTCTTTTAAGACAATGGTATTGTTTATATCTTTCAAATATTTGTAAATCTCATCTCCTAGCTCCATATTAACAAGGTATGGCAATCCCCCATATTTTATGTATTTAAAAAAAATTTCTTCAGAGTTTTCTTTCTTATGAAAATCTAGGAATTCCTGATAATTTAAAGGAAATATCTCAAAACTGATATATCTTCCGGAAAGGAAAGTAGCCAATTCTCATGAAAGTAGATCCGAATTTGATCAGCTGATATAAATATCCTTGTTTTCTATGGCTAAACTTCTGATGCATTTTTCCCATTCTAAAATCTCTTGGATTTCGTCAACAAAAATATACTTATATTCCTTTGTTGCCTCATATAAGTCATTATAATCCCTTATATTGTCCCATTTGATGTCTTCTTTATTGATATATATTATTTCCTTAGCATCAACTCATCTATTTTTTAGGAAATCAATAATCAGAAGAAGTATATAGCTCTTCCCTACCCTTCTCTGTCATAATACAACCTTAATGATAGGCTTATCTATATAATTTTCTATCTGTGAAATATATTGTTCTCTATTTATTATTTTATTCATTATATTGAAAACTTTTAATATTAAATGACTTTTGTTCATTATATAGAATACGTTACTTATAGCAAATTTTATTATTTAAGGCATAAGATGCCCGATTTATCTATACATCTCCACTACTACCAAAATACGCATAAAATCCGAACTTATACTAGGAGTTAATGCCTTCATGGTAAAGAAAAAGATGCCTCCTGTTGAGTGCAGAAATCATCTTTTACAAATTTAAGCTCTTTTATATTTGCTCACCACTAAAGTAGATGCAGTTAAAAAATTAGACTCTTTTTATGTTTTTAGCTTGGTTTTCAGGGTGTGCTTGAAAAGTTTTACTTTGTCTACAAAAGTAGAAATTTGTTGGGGGCGTAGCTGGTATAATACATTTTGTGCATAGATGGAAATATCCTATGCACCAGGCACGGAAGAAAATCCATAGCAGGAATTGAAAAGTAAAGAATTCGAAGGTAATTAAAAAACGTGGTAAGATATAAGGTGTCTAATCCATATCTTTATAGCCTGACCATCTACAAAAGTAGAAATTTGTTGGGGGTTTTAGAGTACTTATTAAGAATTAAAACATTTTTATCTACAAAAGTAGAAATTTGTTGGGGGTTTTAGAGTTTTTCGATATAAGGCACGACACAACATCTACAAAAGTAGAAATTTGTTGGGGGTTTTAGAGTTGGATTGTCTAGATGTCTAAAATAGATCTACAAAAGTAGAAATTTGTTGGGGGTTTTAGAGTACTTATTAAGAATTAAAACATTTTTATCTACAAAAGTAGAAATTTGTTGGGGGTTTTAGAGAATCGCAGGATTCACAGAAGGATATATATCTACAAAAGTAGAAATTTGTTGGGGGTTTTAGAGGTTAATTGTATCTAACTTATTCTCATAATCTACAAAAGTAGAAATTTGTTGGGGGTTTTAGAGAATTACAAATCCATTATGAACAGCAAAATCTACAAAAGTAGAAATTTGTTGGGGGTTTTAGAGAATTACAAATCCATTATGAACAGCAAAATCTACAAAAGTAGAAATTTGTTGGGGGTTTTAGAGGATTTTTATCCGGAGTATATTTTCCCTATCTACAAAAGTAGAAATTTGTTGGGGGTTTTAGAGGGAATGAAAAGCTCTCATCCTCTCTCTATCTACAAAAGTAGAAATTTGTTGGGGGTTTTAGAGAATCAAGTTCGGTCATATCAGGTCATATCTACAAAAGTAGAAATTTGTTGGGGGTTTTAGAGAGATTGGATAAACAGATCAATATCATATCTACAAAAGTAGAAATTTGTTGGGGGTTTTAGAGAATACTAAACCTGAATAGTATGGTAGATCTACAAAAGTAGAAATTTGTTGGGGGTTTTAGAGCTTTATAGATTCAGCATATATTGCTTATCTACAAAAGTAGAAATTTGTTGGGGGTTTTAGAGAATCGCGTAAAAATGAATATTCTCATATCTACAAAAGTAGAAATTTGTTGGGGGTTTTAGAGATAATTTCGTCTTTTTAAACAATTACAATCTACAAAAGTAGAAATTTGTTGGGGGTTTTAGAGTCGTGCAAGAATCAAATCAAAATTGAATCTACAAAAGTAGAAATTTGTTGGGGGTTTTAGAGCTTCTTTTCTCTCTGCGTCTACCTTAATCTACAAAAGTAGAAATTTGTTGGGGGTTTTAGAGAAATAGCAACTATTATATTTGCATCTAATCTACAAAAGTAGAAATTTGTTGGGGGTTTTAGAGGCTATATGACGATCTCCACAAGAATATATCTACAAAAGTAGAAATTTGTTGGGGGTTTTAGAGATACGATAGAGGAAATACAATCTCTTGATCTACAAAAGTAGAAATTTGTTGGGGGTTTTAGAGTTAGTATAATCTATTACTCGCTATATATCTACAAAAGTAGAAATTTGTTGGGGGTTTTAGAGCTCTAGCCCTTACTAATATGCCTGTCAATCTACAAAAGTAGAAATTTGTTGGGGGTTTTAGAGTTATCGCTAAAAGAAACAGGGATAAGATCTACAAAAGTAGAAATTTGTTGGGGGTTTTAGAGGAATATAAGCTGGTAATCAAACAAAAAATCTACAAAAGTAGAAATTTGTTGGGGGTTTTAGAGAGATGCAGCTTCTGAATTAGTATTAAATCTACAAAAGTAGAAATTTGTTGGGGGTTTTAGAGCATCAAGTAATCAGATGTATTCACTTATCTACAAAAGTAGAAATTTGTTGGGGGTTTTAGAGAATGGGACGGAAAGGGTGGATGTCTGATCTACAAAAGTAGAAATTTGTTGGGGGTTTTAGAGATCGGTAGTATCTTTTATGACTTCAAATCTACAAAAGTAGAAATTTGTTGGGGGTTTTAGAGAATATAACTTAAACTAGAAGCATGAGATCTACAAAAGTAGAAATTTGTTGGGGGTTTTAGAGTCATTTTCAATTGACTCTCACACAAGATCTACAAAAGTAGAAATTTGTTGGGGGTTTTAGAGCAGATGAAAAAATCGTAAGAGTCCAGAATCTACAAAAGTAGAAATTTGTTGGGGGTTTTAGAGCATAGAAGCACTTAAATGAAGAGGTATATCTACAAAAGTAGAAATTTGTTGGGGGTTTTAGAGTATATTCAATTGTATTATCAACATCTGTATCTACAAAAGTAGAAATTTGTTGGGGGTTTTAGAGTCGCTCATAATCATAGATCATCTGTAAATCTACAAAAGTAGAAATTTGTTGGGGGTTTTAGAGCAGAAATCAACGAATGGGACATACAAAATCTACAAAAGTAGAAATTTGTTGGGGGTTTTAGAGAGAGAAATGACTCCATATTCAATTCCGATCTACAAAAGTAGAAATTTGTTGGGGGTTTTAGAGTTATTGAATTTGAGTTGATAGATTTTATCTACAAAAGTAGAAATTTGTTGGGGGTTTTAGAGTTTTCAGACACTGCTGAACAAGACGCTATCTACAAAAGTAGAAATTTGTTGGGGGTTTTAGAGTTCTTCTGACTTTACAGATCAATTTATCTACAAAAGTAGAAATTTGTTGGGGGTTTTAGAGGCAGAACCTAAGCGTCAAGAGCCGATATCTACAAAAGTAGAAATTTGTTGGGGGTTTTAGAGCTTCCCAGCTCTTGAACTCACCGTTCATCTACAAAAGTAGAAATTTGTTGGGGGTTTTAGAGTCTCATTCTGAGCCTCATATGGTTTGTAATCTACAAAAGTAGAAATTTGTTGGGGGTTTTAGAGGATTGTTTTCATAAGCTTAATTTAAGATCTACAAAAGTAGAAATTTGTTGGGGGTTTTAGAGACAAAACGCTTCTAGCTGAGACTCCACAATCTACAAAAGTAGAAATTTGTTGGGGGTTTTAGAGTCAAGGCTTATAATTGAGATACCTTTTATCTACAAAAGTAGAAATTTGTTGGGGGTTTTAGAGAGTCTGAAAGAATATATGTCTCCTAGATCTACAAAAGTAGAAATTTGTTGGGGGTTTTAGAGCTACACAGCTTTTTCAAGTGGGGGCTGATCTACAAAAGTAGAAATTTGTTGGGGGTTTTAGAGGCCTTCAGTGAAATGAAAGCGGAAGAATCTACAAAAGTAGAAATTTGTTGGGGGTTTTAGAGGTTGAAAGGATTGTCGCAATCTTTTGATCTACAAAAGTAGAAATTTGTTGGGGGTTTTAGAGATTGAATATTTCAGCCCATAGTCAATATCTACAAAAGTAGAAATTTGTTGGGGGTTTTAGAGACAATATAACGATTTCTAATATTTTCGATCTACAAAAGTAGAAATTTGTTGGGGGTTTTAGAGACAACCTTAGATATCTTATGGAATCTGTCTACAAAAGTAGAAATTTGTTGGGGGTTTTAGAGTATTATCCTGTCCGTTTCAACCCCCTGTCTACAAAAGTAGAAATTTGTTGGGGGTTTTAGAGAAATGGAGAAGACAGGCAAGAGCCTCAGTCTACAAAAGTAGAAATTTGTTGGGGGTTTTAGAGGCATCTCATAATCTTGAATACAGCTTGTCTACAAAAGTAGAAATTTGTTGGGGGTTTTAGAGATCCACAGAATAGCTTAAGGGATATTGTCTACAAAAGTAGAAATTTGTTGGGGGTTTTAGAGATTGCTAGAATATATAAACACCTTGCGTCTACAAAAGTAGAAATTTGTTGGGGGTTTTAGAGGATACACTGATATGAAGGTGTCTCTAGTCTACAAAAGTAGAAATTTGTTGGGGGTTTTAGAGGCCACTTTTCCCTAGGATAAGCACAGAAGATACAAATAATTCAGAATATGAAATTACGACTTTTGGCTTATCTGTAGGAAGGTGAAAAAATTAAGACTTAGGTTTGCATTTTTCTCTAAACTCACAATATAACTTCCACTTTTAAAAGTATTCTACTTTTAAAAGTTTTATGTTAAGGAACTTTGATTTACAGACATGTTATACCATTATTTCTCATAATCAAATTTAATTACAAAAAAAGGATTTCTTTTTCTTCCATGGCGGGCTGTCAATATCTTATGATCTTTTCTCTATCGACTTTTGTAAAAGGCAGAATCAGAATACTGTCAGCTCCGGTGAATTTTGGCTCAAATTTTTCTTCAACCTGCTTTTTTACGATGTTTATAATCCTTTCAGAATTCTTTATTTCAAAAACACTATATTGAAGTCTTCTTCAATACTTTTTCAAAAATTTTGAAAATTTTGTGCGTAATTTATCATCATGGATGTCATAAGTGACTATGAGCATAAGGAATCATTAAATATTAAATTCAGGAAATTTCTCTTTTCACTTCATAAAATATTTGTAATATTCCTTTACAAAATCAAACATTTCTTTTTTATTATCCATGATTGCATAAAGAAATATTGAAGTGTATTTTTTTGCCTCATTCCAAGGCAACAGATATTGTCAATTCTGGAATTTAAAATCTTTTTTATTTATCTGACCAAGATTGTATGCCTTTAGCAATGCCTTATCTATAAGACACCTGAAAGGCTCCATCATATCCAGAGCAAGAGATTTCCGCTGATACCAAGTCCTGTGATAAACTCAATAATAATTATCAAATCAGTAAAGTCTCAGCAGGGCTTCCATGAAATGGAAAAGATAAGTATACCCGATATCAAGAAGAAGATTCTGGATATCAATTTTGGTTCTCGGAGATCTTCTCTGCCATCAGATTGGAGCGAAATATGATGAAAAAAATATCTTTGAGACATTTCATTCATATCAAAGCAGATTTTCATATGTTTCGCTTTGAGGAATCTTATTGATGATCAGTTGAATTTTTTCAATATCAACTTTCTTTTCTTCATCTTTATTCCTATCATATTTAAGAAGAGCAAGTTGATTTCTGGTTTTCAGCAATATTATCTCTTTAGCCATAATGAGCATTTCTGCCTCTGTTTTCTCATATTGTTTTTTCCTAAGCAAGCAATTCCCCTCTGTTTCATTTCATATTACGAGATACGGCAGGAAATTTTTTTTCAGCATTACCAGGGTTATTCAATAATCCTGCATTTTTCGAATAAGAACGCTCGAAATAGTGGTTTCTCAAATTAGGAATATTGTAAATATCTTATGAAGCGAGACCTTATTTTTAATAACACCTCATTCTTTGATTGTGAGATTCTCATTATCAAGATTGATATTCTTTGAATCAAAACTCTCTATGAAAAGTATCTGCTTCTCTTCAAAATCAGGAAATTGCATCATAACAGGTAAATTAAATAATAAACCCTAGTCGAACATACTTCATTGGACGTAATCTTTGCTCATAAAAAAATCGCAGAGTTCCCTATAGATGCATCTTTTGCACTTTTCGGGATTCTGCGACCATTCCTCTTGCATTATGTCAAATTCATTGTATTTTCGGAGCATCTTCTCAAAATTAAGGACTTCTTGAGTACTTGGCTTATAAACCCTGTAATTTTTATTATCCTTGATGGAATGAAAATACAACTCATTCACCCTGTATCACATCTCCTCCAAGCAAAACATCTGTCACCAGAGCTGATATTTGTATCATTGATAAATCGTCTCTATCATATTCTTCCTTTCGACCAATTTTCATTCATTTCTGAAAAACAGATCTATTTTGCCAGCAATCCCAAATGTTTCGCTATATACGCTGATTCATTGCAAAACATCCTTCCTTGTAGAATATGTATTATTATCTATGCTTTCATGTGCAATGGTTCATGCGATTTGCACCTCTTCCTGATAAAGGCTTTTGTCATATCAATCATAGATATTGTGATAATAGATTGACTTGGGGCAAAAGATGAAATCGTTTAATGTCGAGAGTTTTATATAGGATTCCATGGAATCTAATCTAGATTTTAATGTTTAACGGAACTTGTTTTTCAATATTTTGGATAGGAATTATAGTGTTCGGAAATTGATTACTTTGAACGAAGTTATCCCAATCAATATCACTTACATATAAATCAGGTTTTTCTTGGTTTTTTCTTATTCTATCAAGTAAAATAATTCCTTTTCTAGCAATATTGTAGGCTCAATTTGCATCTCAATTAAACTCAAATCACTGAAGTCAATTATTACTATGATAATAACAAGAAGGACATGATATATAATCTTTATTATCTTTTGAATCAGAATTCCTGAGTTGTAATATTAAATTAAAAAGATGCGTTAAACTTTTGAAAAATACAGAATCTAAATCCTTTTCCTGGATTTGCTTGTTGATATCTAGGCTTAAATTAAAGTCTCTGAATAATTCTAATAATTTTTTATTTACATCAATTACTTTTGTTAATTTTTCTAATGGTGAATATACAAATCTTTCAATATCAGAATAAACTATAAATTTCTTTTTGTTTAATGACTGCTTTTGTTTTCACGATTTATCATCTATTTCGTAAGAAAAACTGAATTTTCAATCATTATATTTTATGGCAATACTGTTAAGAGATTTCTTTTGATTTTCTTTGGTTGCAGAATTTGATATATAGAGATTTTTTCTGAGTCAGCAATTCGGACAGGTTACTGAAGTATAATTTGCCCGTACATAAAACATTATTCAAGATTGTTTATAGTTTCATATATCCTGATAGTCATTCACTTTAGGAACTAATTGCAACGCCTTTAGATTTCATAGAATTTCATCATCTTTTTTATCTTTTTGTGTTAAATAGTTGAGCTTTTTTGCTAAAGCCAGTTCTAATTTTTGATAAATCTGTTTTTCAATTTTCTGTCTTCATCTTTTAAATCATATATTTAAATCTTCAAAAACGATTATTGCGTTATATTTTACAATAAGCTCAGTAAGCTTATTTATAACTTGTGAAATGTATCCATTTTTTAATTCTTTAATATTTTCTATTTCTCACCAAGAAATTCTTGAATCTTTTCTAGAAGATTCTATTTTTTCAAGTTTTTCTAAATAATTTACTCAGTTTAATTCATTTAAAGTTCAGATTTCATTATTAAATATTTTTCATGATTTATCAATTACACAATAATATGCTAAATGTTTTTCTCATCTATCTATTCAGATAATTTTAATGTCCCTTTCCTTGTTCATATATTCATTAACATACTGATTGAATCAATACTTATCTCAGCAATTTGCATTTAAGGTAATAGAAATATGAAACATAATTTTATCTTGAGAAAATCTCCTATGATCAAGTATCTCTTGTCCATTTTTATCTTTTTTAAATTTAAGATTTTCTGTTTTATCCCTAAAAAAAATGTCGGCTCATCACGATAATTTTACCACCAAATTCTGCAGATTTTTTTCATTGAAAAGTAATTTGAAATATTTGGTATGAATATTTTCAGTACTTCATTCTTTTTTCGACTCAGAAAAATCTTTATTATAGATTTGAAACAAATATAATTCTCAAGATTTCACTTTTCCATCGATTAAACTTTTATCTATTTTTGTGAAATTAAGATTGTACATCTTTTTTTCAACATCAGAATAGAATATTGATAAATCATCGTAATTCTTGTATTTTATGAATTCCAAATCATATAAATCAGAATAAAGAGCCAGCACTCATTTTTTATAGTATTCTATTAATTTTCTTAATTTATCAATATCGAATTTTTCTCATTTTTCTTTTGATTCTTGAAAAATATCAAATTCTATCTTAATTTGTGCTATTTCTTCATTATATCAGAAATTTTGGATATATTTTGATAAGTACTTCTTTAATTCATCTCACTTAAGTTCATTTAATTTTTTTGTCAACGGAAATAAAAGCCTCGGCAACTGTCTATATACATTATTTAATTGTTTATAGTTCATTTTCTCATAAAAGATTTCTCACTCTTTTTGTAAATAATCCCCAAAATTTAGGGTATTTCATTTTTTTAAAATTCATAAATAATATTTTCATTCTCTCCTAAGAATTATCCCCAATCTCTCATTTTCTTTATCTTTATCCCATCAAGTTAAAAATTGAGAATTATCAAAATTCAATTTGATTTTATCTGTATTGACTTGTTTCTTGGTAATATAATTTCGAACTAAGTTATAATCCTTCCAGATTTCAAATCCTTCCAAATATTCATTGAAATCATTATAAAAATTATTATCAGTATCTAACTCCACTCTCTTTTTTCATTTCTCTAAAGAAAAATATTTTGTCATCTTATAAACTGACATTACGCTGTCAAAATAGTTCTTTATAACTTCAACTTGTTTTTCATTTTTTTTGATATCTTCATTTTGAATTTTGTCTAATTCTCATTCTAATAATGAAATCTGACTTATATTCTGATTGAATTCAAATTTAAAAATATTCAAAAAATTCTCGTATATTCCTTGAGTTTCGAAAACAATATTATTCTGTGATTCAGTATTTATGCCTTTTACGTAGCAATCTTTGAAAATATTTTCAAGTGTCTCATATTCTATTTTTCAGAAAGTTTCTTTCAAATCATAAAAACTTACAAACTCCTGCAATTCACCAGTTCAAAAATATCATCTTATATAGTCCCAACTTGAGAAGTATTTGCTTGAAATAGTATTTATCGATTGTCTTGTCAAATAAATCTTATCCAGCTCAAATTTTGCATTATTATTTATAAAATCATTGATAATGTCATTTGCATTGTCGATCTTAATTTGATTTCTTCTTTTACTATTATCAATCAGATCAATCAAATTTTTGTCATCTCGGATTTCATCAATATACACCTTTTTTTCTTTATCACCAAGTATCTGCTTATATAAAAGTTTCATTCTTGGAAACTTCAAATCTTTTGAATTGGATTTATTTTGATTTTGTTTGAAATTATTTATCTTTTCGTTTAATCATTGTACTTTTTCTCAGTTTTCAAGAGAGTATCATCATACAATTTTATTATATTTATCTATTCAAGGCTGAAGTAAGCAATTATTATAAAAATCAATTTCAAATATCTGTTTATCCTCTTCGGAAAAATTATCATTTACAAATTCACGAAAAGACGAATTGAGCTTTTTAAAATCCTCAATATTTTTTATAAATGTTATTAGATTTTCATCTATCGCTCTTGTAGCTATTGCTCAAGCTCTTCCGTCATCTGCGTAGAAGTTTTTTCTTGATTCTTTAAAATTAGAAAAGTAAGTAAAGAATTTATCAAATTTATCAAACAATTCTTTTTCATCAGGATAGAACTCTGCCATTAGATCTAGAACCTCCTTTTCATTCAAAACATCTATTCATCATTTTTTCAAGAAACTGAATTTTTGTTTCCATTCATTTCATTTAGCATCGAAAAAACTAACAAATTCTTTTTTTAAAGATTTCATCACTTTCTCAAATTGTTTTGCAAGATTTTTATCTTTTCTAGTTTCCAAAGAATTATGTAGCTCAATGTATTTTTCATAAAAATCATCCAGTTGACAAAGCCATGCATTTTCCAAAGATTGTCTTACGAATTCCTTATGTATTAAATCAAAATATGCCTTTATTTTGCCATAATTTTCTTCAACCTCCTTGTCTTTTTGTATTACTCAATCATTTTCTAAATAAGATTGAGTTAATCCTATTGGCACCAACTCAAACCTCAATGTTTTCTGAACTTCATAAAGTCCAGTGAATGCGTCTCCTTTGAACATAGATTTAATATTAACAATTAAAACACTCAGAATATAACACATTAATAAATAAATTCAAAAGGTTTTTATCAATAATAAAAATAGCCCCTCAGAAACACTTCTGAGGTTATTTTTCAATTCTTTCTACATTGCATCTTCGTGTACAAAAGTAGAAATTTGTTGGGGCTTTAGAGTTGTAGTTATTTCTGAACTTTATAAATTAACAATTAAACTTTTGCAGTTTAGCTTACACCATCATATGTCAAAGCTAATTGATAATAGCTAAGATATTTCAATATTTTTCTTCATAATTTCAATATTTTTCTTCATTTAAATAAGTATAAATAAATTATATTATTTAATGAAATGTAATAAACATGAAAAAGTGATATGAAATGATAGTTAGTGCTATCAAGGTCACAAAACAATATACCGATATTGAAGTGAAATTATTATCATGATTATTTACTTATCTGAATAATCTGGATATCGATGAAGAATGATTCTGAACTTGAGTTTCTGCAAAATGATTGTGGAAATTATTGAATCCCTTGACTAGATCATGAAATCTACAGCCTTTTAGGGAATGGTGGGAAAGTGTTTCAAATCTGTCTAGGCTAAAAGAGGATAAAGATTATGAGAAAAAGGAGATAATTGTTAAAATTAGTACTAATAAGCCGAGCTTTGACCTTTGGGAAAATTCCCAATGGTAAAAGCTTAGTATCAGCAAAGGAAGATGATGAAAAAGAGAAAGCCATTGAATCAAAGAAATTGATTATATCTTTCATGAAGTTAAAATATAAATTCACTAAGACCTCAAAAGAAGCATAAAAAATACATTATTCCGACGTATCAAGTGTTTAATGGATGAAAATACAATCATATAAACCTTGGTGTGGGGGTTTGGGGGCTGAACAACATTCCGTCTAAACGTAGCGTAGCGGAGAGCGATTTGTGGCGC